>Ga0210059_1006183_pt1 | contig 19232 bp, 11 predicted proteins | sample Ectturendosymbi2_FD_188042 | JGI IMG/M metagenome (GOLD analysis project Ga0210059, IMG submission 188042) | Ecteinascidia turbinata endosymbiont from Florida, USA - Sample 2 (SPAdes) (version 2) | ecosystem: Host-associated > Tunicates > Ascidians > Unclassified | place: Key West, Florida... | reverse complement strand
CCCTTTCTTATTGGCCACTGCTTTAACCAATGAGATCTCTTCTTTTCTGTATATAAACCAGTTCGGTAGTATCTCCACTTCATTCTGACGATATCCCCTGAAGAGTGTCAGACGAAAAGCTTTGGGATGAATCTCCTACTTCACGCCATCTTAAAAAATACTTGCATATACCCCTTTGAAAAAGCTTTCCCGTACGCCTACGTCTAAAAGTGCCCCCACGTACCATCACTGCAGATTGGGCCGATTATTTCACCAACTTCAAGTAAAGTTAAAAATATAGTTTTCAACAGCAGCTCAAAACAAACGTTGAAAAAATAAGGTACAGAAACTAAGTTGGCATAAGCATGAGATTTCATACAACTTGTGCAGTAATCGTAACTTCTCTCATGTCTGTTTGTGTTCACACCAAGGGCATAGGTTAATTTTTTGCTTGAGTGGTAATTGGAGGTGTTCAATTGTGCAAGCATCCCAAGTCGCTAACCATTACTGTTACCATTATCAATAAATGATTTCTAATCGAAATTTTGAAAAGTATTTCATATCGCGGATTTAACTCACATGCCATAAATAAATAACGAAATAGTAAAAAAAATCCGCCCTTTTGGGAATGAAAATGTCATTAAACATAAATCAACTTCAACCCAGCAGGGCCGTAAACTTCCAACTAGCAGCTCTTACTTCGCAAAAAGGTGTCGGGTCTGGTTTCAACCGGCACAAGACTGAGCTTTGAAGAATTCACCGACATGTGACAAGTTGCTTTTACTTACGTCATTCTCTTTGTACTGAAGGTCTTGGTTCAGCGCACCCGTGTCATTGAAGGGGTTACGTTGGGAGCGGGCAGACGAATTACGACCAATTATACCAGCCTTACAACCAAATTCTGGTTTATGCAAGTGCTGGCGGCCTTCGTCTGCCATCTTTGAACAAACCCAGATTGGGTTTAGAGGACCGTTGTTCCTGTGAAAAAGTCAGAGGTTGTGCTCAGCAGCTGCGCAATGCTGGTGCAGCAACCTTAGTTTGGTATTTCTCGAGATATTCAGACGACAGCCCAGAGAAAAAAACTTTTTATAAAAAATGCAGTGTAACAAACCAGTAATTCGGGTTGTGAAAATCTACGTTTTGTTTATTTGAGCGGCCTGTAATTCAGTGTCTTCTCAGCCCTCTTGCTGTCGTTGGATTTGAAGTGAAGAAAAGTGCAAACTGTGCAAATCGAAGCTATGCTTGAATGTTTCTTAACTTGTGAATAATTTCCTATACGGCATGGTATTGCTCAAAACCAAGACGTCACCAGTATCACCGCTCGCTTAGTTCAATACTCGCAAATTCTTACCGTAACCGAACATGATTATCTGGAATGGAACTGCTGTGGCTATTGATCACCGATCACCCTCCAATACTGCTCGTTTAGCAAACAGGTTGTTCATAAACAGCACGATTTCGGACTGTTCTTTTTTGGAATGTCTGATCGAACGTTTTGGCCGAACAGCTGAACTTAATGGTACGCAGGTTGCTTAGCCCACACCATTTAAGTGGCATTTAAATTGTATTCGAGAACATACGCTTTCAAAGATTATTATTGAACGAAGTCGCTAGTAACAAACGTCTCAAGCACGGCTGTCGCTATTTGTTCACAGTATTACATTGATTTGCCAATGGATTGACTTGGTCTGTTTGAAATCACATGATTTGGAAACTTGACCATAAATCTTCTGTCATGGAAAAAATGAACTCTTAGTATATGTGCGTAAATGGGTATGTGGAGAGAAAGTGGTTAGCATTTTCAAGCGATTAATACCTGGTTTGGACTTTTTGTTCAAAAAGTCTGGTTGTTAAAAGCAAATTAGTTAATGAGTGGAGATCTGATTTTTGTATTGCGGTTTCAGACAGGTCTTCTGTCCAAACTCGTTTGAAAGCGCACGGTAGCCTTTAGGTGCATTCGGTGACTGGAACAGCTAGCTAGAGCAGCTTGATTCATATTATAAGTTAAAATAATTCGTTTTAATAGGTACGCGGCTATGCAGAACTGACATTTTGTTTTAAAGTTTACGGCTAACAGAGTGTGTAGGTATTGTTAAATGAAAAGGTAATTGCAGCATGTTGACCAGAATAGTTTGCAAGGAAGAAACATTCAGCAAGAAAGGCAGACAAGCATGAGAGGGCAGACAGTTAGAGGAAAATCTCAGTTAGCCATCCATAAACCAGAATGCCCTTGAGAGAGGTCAACGCCAAACGGCGGGTAATTCTTTTGTCTCTAAAATCTAAAAGATTTCAAATTTAATAGCAGACTGGTTCGGAGCAGACAGTGCTTTGTTGGCGTGCTATAAACTAATATAAAGGGTATGTGAAAAATATGATTTGGCTTTACAAATATACTTTGGACACGATCAACGGAAGAGGTGAAAGAGCTTCAGCGAGCCTTAGTTTTTTCTATACCTTGGTGGAACCCATAGGTCTAAAGAAGTGGTTTTCAACCTGAGGGCGTGCCACCAGAGGGTCTTGAATTTTTTTTGCAGTGGTCGCGAGTAAATTTTTAGTGTCTACCCATACGGCACCGTATGGCTAGCTTCTGGGGCTAGCCGTACGGCACTCTGATTAGCCTGCCCTGAGATTGGTGGAAGCTGTGGTGCGCAGCAGTGCGACGCGGTTAACGTCGTGAAGAGCGGTGAGTATGGGGCGCCGTTCGTAAAAATATTATATCTGACAGATTTAGCACAAAAACTGCTATCTCTGCGCATATGTAGCTATCTCTGCGTGCATTTAGCTATCTTTGCGCAGAGATAGCTATCTCTGCGTGCATTTAGCTATCTCTGCGCGCATTTAGCTATCTCTGCTCTGCCCGCATTTAACTATCTCTGCGCAGAGATAGCTATCTGTGCACGCATTTAGCTATCTCTGCGCAGAGATAGCTATCTCTGCGCGAATTTAGCTATCTCTGCGCAGAGATAGCTATCTCTGTGCGGATTTAGCTATCTCTGCGCATTTAGCTATCTCTGCGCATTTAGCTATCCATGCACATATATAGCTAAATCTGCATGCATATATAGCGCTGAAGCGTGTCGGAGGAAAACATGGTATCCTGTCTGAAGAATAACTTGGTGTTCTGTTTCAGTAATCCAGACAAAAGCTAGGCTACTGCAAGGCATGAATTCCCTTGCGTCATATAAAGCCAGGTGGTTTCAGGTCTAAATTATACTGGTTTGATAATAACATTGGTTTGTGCAGACGATGGGCTACGGTAAACTTGTGGTGGTGGTCTCAGTGTTAGTGCCATTTTTTGCTTAATATTTCAAAGAGGATCTCGTCAAGTCTGACCATTCCAACTGTTCTCACCAGGCGCAGCTCACTGCCTCTCAGCACCTTCAGGCACAAAGAGAATGCTCTCACAGAAAGAGCGCATTGAAAGTGAAGTGCTCAGTTGGAGACGAGCACCGTTTTGTAAAGAGAATAACGCTATCATAGAAAAAGCACATCGAAAGGAACTGCTCGGTTAGGATTCTAACCCGAAAATAACGTTGGCAACACAGATCACTTTAGTAGCATTATCACAGTGAGCCCTACTGCTTCGAGAATCAAAGAAACGAAGGATGCATACGTTCCTATATGTAGTAAGCTGCAATACCTTGCCTACTTATTACTTAACATAACCAGCATTCCTGCACTGAAATGCAAAGTCAAGGTGCGAGATTTAAAGCAACTCAAGCTGCAAACATAAGGTGCAATGCATCCTGTTCAAAGAAAAATTTAGTCTTCTCCTTCAGTGATCCTGGCCAAAGCTAGGCTACTGTATGCATCCTCCGTTTCTTTGATTCTTCAAGCAGTAGGGTTTACTGTGATAATGCTACTAAAGTGATGTGTGCTGCCAACGTTATTTTCGGGCAAGAACGCCTAACCGAGCAGTTCCTTTCGATGCACTTTTTCTATGACAGAGTTATTCTCTTTACAAAATGGTGCTCATCTCCAAGCGAGCACTTCGCTTTCAATGCGCTCTTTCTGTGAGAGCATTCTCTTTGTGCACCAGAAGGTGCTGAGAGGCAGTGAGCTGCGCCTGGTGAGGACAGTTGGAATGGTCAGACTTGACGAGATCCTCTTTGAAACTTAGCAAAAATGGCACTAACACTGAGACCACCACCACAAGTTTACTGTAGCCCATCGTCTGCACAAACCAATGTTATCATCAGACCAGTATAATTTAGACCTGAAACCACCTGGCTTCACATAACACCAGGGAATTCATGCCTTGCAGTAGCCTAGCTTTTGTCTGGTTACTGAAACAGAACACCAAGTTATTCTTCAGACAGGATACCATGTTTTCCACCGACACGCTTCAGTGTTGTATATGCATGTAGATTTAGCTATACATGTGCAGAGATAGCTAAATGCGCAGAGATATCTGCGCAGAGATAGCTAAATGTGTGCAGAGATAGCTAAATGCGTGCAGAGATAGCTAAATGCGCGCAGAGATAGCTAAATGCGCACAGAGATAGCTATCTCTGCGCAGAGATAGCTAAATGCGTGCAGAGATAGCTAAATGTGCGCAGAGATAGCTGTTTGTGCGCAGAGATAGTAGCTATCTCTGCGCAGAGATAGCTAAATGCGCACAGAGATACTATCTCTCCGCAGAGATAGCTAAATATGCGCAGAGATAGCAGTTTTTGTGCTAAATCTGTCAGATATAATATTTTTACGAACGGCGCCCCATAATTGCTCGCTTTGCGAACACTGGTGATCATGATGAGATTTGGCAATGACAATCGACATTTTGTAAATTGTAATTATTAGCATCCGCTGACATTTGACATTTCGTAAATAGTACGGCATATTCCGACCTCAATTTGGCGTCCCCAAAGTGCTGCGACCGGGGGCAGATATCGCCCCTTGCCTCCCCTTGTTACGCCACTGGATTGTACTGAATACTGAGCTCTCAGATGACGAAGACATTCAGAGACAACCGCGTCTGCGATATCAATATTACACAGCATTAAGAAGCTGCAAGCTTCTTTTTCCCGATGTTCAAATGCAATTAAAATGTACATTTTCGTTCCTTCTGCATGTCCATGTATGCATCACAATTATGGTGTAATTTCAGGAAGTCATGCATGCAGGGATTGTGTGTAGCCAAATTTGGGGTGCAGGGCTCTACAGGCCTACAACCTGCTGTGGCGAGCGAATGTTAGCAGCAATCAGGTTCAGTGCAACAATCCTACCTTTGAGAGCTTATTGCTAAAAATGTGTACCTGTGTCTTGAAAGATGTAGAAGCTCTAACAACGAATGGTTGTGCTCTTTGATGTAGTCTGATTGTTTATATTCGTTCTTTTTCTTTGAACAGTACAATCGCATTTTACTTTGTGACTGAGTGCTCGGATGTTAGTGTTTGTTTTTTTGAGAGCGTGTCATGCCACTACACATTCGTACTTTACCTGGCCTTGACCAGCGTTGGACTCCGCGTACTACTCTGGAGTAGTGTTGTACCAAGTGTTAGGGGTTAATGAACAATAGGTCATCTGACGAATTTTTTGTTTCGTTTTCTTGTTTGCATTGATAGAACTTTTCGTTCTGATTCCAAATCACTAAATTTTATCAGCATTGGTGCCGCAGTCACGCTGTGAGAGGCAGACAAAGTTTGTCAATAGCTGAACGGTGAATCTCACAGTGCTGTAACGTCACTGCCGAACTTTCTCTGCACGCGTACTTCGCGTTGATCGCTATCGCATTGCTTGTTAGCGTGCTGCCTGCCAACACAACACGTTTGTACTAGGGTTTGAATTATCGCTGCAGCAACAATTTCACACTATCACTGTACTTTGTCACACTTTGTAGCATTCACACGGCACAAACATAGCAATGGCAAATTTATTTGAGAGTGACAGTGTGGAGTTAGATATTCCGAATGCTGGCTGCCGTACCAGTATGAGCCTGCACCCAATCATTTGGAAGCTGGTGAACTTGCAAGCAGAAACGATGTCAGTGAAGATGAAGCTGGCTCACCGGTGGCAGGGGCGTAACGAAATTAGATAGCGCCCGGAACAAGAAGCAAGTTTGGCGCCCCCGTGTTCGAAACTGAGGTCTTTCGGAAGCACATGCACTGTAATGAAGAAAGTACTTGTGATATTGTTGGGACTTTTCGGCACCTCCTGCAACCATTCGGCGCCCCCCGCAGTGATTTGGCGCCCCCATAGTGACTCGACGCCCGGAGAATTGCGTTCCCCTTGCCACCCCTGGTTACGCCCCTGACCGGTGGATATTCCTGACATTGAGGACTGGTAAGCTTTTAAGCAGCTGAGAGAGAATGTCATAATGTGAAATCATTAATTGATGACAGCGTCGGTTCCATAAAAATGTCCAACGGGGAAGGGCAAACCAAGTGAATGGGGTGCGAAAAAGGTAGGTCCAATGTATATGCCTAGTGCTTGGGATTGAGCGTTGGGAAGCCGGGTAAACATTCTTTCCTGTGATGCCGAACCTGGTTGACAACCATTGACGGAATTTGCCACCTATTTTATTGAAATAATATCGGCATTTCAAACGTGTTGTCATTCTTCATGTGGGTGAAATACTGAACTTCATGTAAAACAGTTTTGCAACGTAACGTTTTCTTGGAACTGGAGCCAATAAATTTCAGATGGTGGAGCCGGGGGCTGAAATTTGGTTCCTGGTTTAACAAACCTTGTTTGTTAGGTAGGGATGCATATAATGGAATATCGAATCCTATAGATTCCAATCCTTCAGTATTCGCATCCAAAAATCAGAGTTTTTTCGAATATTCAGATTCGAAAAAAATATGGATCAAATAAACGTGAAAAATTGCAAAGCTGGCAAAACAAATAATTTCAATAAATTTTGCTGTGGCACTCTTCGCGCTCATGGATAAGAGAAAGAAACACTCAACAAGCTCACGGCACTGCGCAGTGACGTAACGAGCTAATTAGTAATTAACAGGTCGTGTGATCGCTGATCGGCGTTCTAAACCTCTGCGCGATCAGAATAGGATTCGATATTCTAGATTCGAAATAAAAATTCCGGAATATTCCAGAACCTCCAAATGTTCCATAATGCACATCCCTATTGTTGGGTAAGAGAGTTATACAAATAACACAAGTTTTTTTTTGTTTTCAGTGGACCAAATCGTTCCGGAGCCGGAGCCAAAAACTTTTAGAGGTTGGAGCCAAAAAATTTTGATGCCCGGAGCTGGAGCCGAGCCCGAAATTTGAGTTCACGCTTCACAGCCCTGACCGAAAGTAACTTTCTAAACAAATTTATGATCAGCAAGTTAGTCTGCTTCCTAACTTGCCATGAGGTTTACACATAGACCTAAAAAGTAAACCAGAGTTAAAGTTTAACATTTCTACACAAAATAGGAATCAACAATACTACTTCAATTCTACCTTTCTGGTGGAATAAATACGGTCATAATGCTACGCACCTAAATCTACTAATGCAACTCAATCAAGTTAGTTGGTTTCTGACAACGCACAAGAGTACTTTAGCGCAATGCTTCTCAATCTTTTCGATGTCGCGGCCCACTTTTCGCCGAGACTTTGATTTTGGGCCCACTTCACGAAAAATGTGTTTCAGAACTCATGACTAGGCGTAATTATTGCGTTATCTCGGAACATTTCGCGGCCCACCTGAAGGAGCTTCGCGGCCCACCGGTTGAGAAGCGCTGCTTTAGCGCATGTTCGATGATTACGTCACGCCTATGAATCATCGAGAAAAGCGCAAAATCAACGCTTGACCGATTTGGCGTGTTTAGAAGCCCATAACTTCGCCATTTCAGCTCGCACACAGTGCGGAAAAATTTCACAAGCCATCGGGTGAAGCCTCTTGGAGATTTAAGGCTCACGATACAAGTATAATGTTCAAAATACAACTTATTTTAGCTGCAAATGAACAAAACTTACTCTAGACTGTGGTGTTTTGTTAGGGTTGGAGGCAGCAGCTGATAGAATTGGCAAACTTCATTATTACCCTGAATTTGGAAAGATGCTTATGAATTTTTGATCTAGGCCAAACGTACGAGAATTTAGACTAGTAGAAGTATTTCTTAGACGTCGGACTCGATTTAGATGTACAGCTCAGACGTTTAAGGCACACTTGAATCCAGATTCCAGTTATATGACTATGTGTTTACGTGCTGTGCCATGGCCCAGTTTGGTTGTAGTTATAACATAACTTACAACAAGCATTCATCCATGGCACATATGTCATGTGTCGTAATATAACAACATTTGAAGTGAAAGATAGGTTTTTAATCTTTGTACATGCAGTGGTGTAGCCAGCCCAAAAACTTGAGGGGGCCAAAATATTTGATTTTGGGCGAATAACACTATTTTGTTTAGAAAAATGCCTCTCAACGCACAAAATGACTACATTTTCTAAAAATTTGGGGGGCATTTTCCCTTTCCCCCCCTGGCTACGCCTATGTGTACATGATATCTACTCTAAGGCAAGCTATCGTGAAACAGCATAGCAAAGTCTTTTTGGAATTTTCGTGATTTCGTGGTTGCTGCTGTGGTTTCTTCATTAATGTAAGTCTTTGTAAGTTGAACACAAGTGTCTTCACATTCAGTATTTATGCATCCAATATGTAATGGAAAGACCTTATCAGAAGATTTGGCATAGAGCGTTTTTATATGTTTTGAGGAGGCAAAGTGAACTACGTCTGTAATTATCCGAAACTTACTTTAGATGGGAAGTCTGTCGCCGAGCTGATATTTGCTCTAAGATCTTTCAATATTCTGTAAGTAGTAGTAACTTTGACTAAAATGTTTAGGATTCGGGACATTTGACATACCGTACTTATTCGAGTATAACGCGCAAAATTTTGTACGGAATTTTAATCAAAAGTTAAGGGTGCGCGTTATACACGAGTTTTTTCATCAGCACGCTTTATTTTTATTTCTTTTTTTCTCTTTCATAATCTTTCTGCAGCCTGATGATGAATCCGGTTTTAAATTGTAAATTTCATTTGGGAATTGTGCTTATACTGGCAGTTTGCTTTACCAGTGTACCGTATGTTATCAGTAAATGTTTTGTTACAGCCACATGTCTTCAACAGCAGTTTTTCCTTTCTATCTTTAGTCAGAGCTAAGAAAAAAGGAAAAAAATTTATACCAATTTTTCATTCAAAAATTAAGGGTGCGCGTTATATACGAGTGCGTGTTATACTCGAATAAATACGGTAAGTTGTTCAATGCAGATTTCCTTAGCAGTGACTGGAAGCGCAGATTGCTACAGATACGATTTCTATAGATAAAAAAATAGATACGCTTGCAAGTTTTAATCGTCGCAGAAGAATGAAAGCAGAAAGTAGGCAGATTCCTCAGAAGCTTGCCGCAAGGCTAAAGTTAGTTTACTGTCTTCGATCCATTGAGAGCACCCTTGCCACTACTGTTTTCCGCAAATGTTGAGATTTACTGAAAGTAAATCTCAACATTTGAAAGAACTATGAAACAGGAAAAGGGAGAATTGACGAACTGTCAAACCATCAATAAAGTTGTTTGGAACAAGGAATAACTACAAATTAGCTTCATTGCACGCTTCCAGTGTAAGCTGAAAGGCTCGGCCTTTCTTGATTTTTCGTGAACTGTTACGCTCTTGTTTAAATCGCGTGGCTTCTCTCTGGCACTCGCCATCGCGCACCTGTGTTATCTCCAGAGGAAAAGTGTCTTTGTTGGACCGCTGCCAAACGCAGATTTCCTTAGCAGTGACTGGTTTATGAGGTTCTGGGAAGGTCAGCCTTTTAGCTTCGAAAAAATTTTTAGTAATGTCGTTGCAACTAGCCACAGTTCCTGTGTTTTTCTTTACTTGTTTTCAAGTGCCAACATTTCGCCTGTAAGATTTGTCTCACATTTACAGGACTGATGATGCGTTGGAAAACGCGAAACTAGTTTCCCCGTCAATAAACTGTGACTGATTTACTTGCCGCCATCTTTGTGACCTTTAACTATGAAAAATAGATACGCTTGCAAGTTTTAATCGTCGCAGAAGAATGAAAGCGGAAAGCAGGCAGATTCCTCAGAAGCTTGCCGCAAGTCTAAAGTTAGTTTGCTGTTGACATAAGTTGTGTTAAGCAAGGCCGCAAGCTTACACAGTTTTTTTTAAGGAAAATGTTAGGTACCCGGTATGGACGTGTAGGGACCCGATTTCTCTGATTCTAGGGACTCGATTTTCAATTCTAGGGACCCGCATCGTGTCTCTGAAACACCTTAAGAAATTCTGGGCTTACATTTCTATAAAAACAATGGGGCTGTCGAAGTACAGTAGACTAGAGTAGATGAAGCATGGATCTTATTACAAGCAGGTAATCAAAATAGCCAAGACAGCTCCTTCTCTTAGATAACAGAGATCGTGATACCCTTGACGTATATCTTGCTTGACCGTTCGTTTATGCTTGATTGTTGCTCTGTTACTTAATTTTTTAGTTTGTTGCTCAGAATTTCATTGACAGGCGACGTACGCTGCGTGCCTTGTGCAATTACGAGTATGTCAACTTCGGGTTGGAGACACGTTCTCACGAAAGTCAATTTCTGCGTTTCTCCCAATGAGATGGGTGATGCAACATCTCGACACTGCTGCGCCTACAGCTTAGTACCCCAAGATTTCTAAACCGGGGTCCTCAGCCCCCTTGGGGGCCACGAGCAGTGGCCTTTACTGAATAGCTCTGCCGTGATATTGCAAAACCCTGTTGATGAATAGGGGACCACAAGTGTTGACAGTCTTTGGAAGGGGGCCACAAACCATGAAAGCTTGAGAACCACTGGCTTAGCCTCTCAAACACATGGAAATAGTAGGGTAAAAGGCAGAAGCTACTATATGTAATGGCGGACGCTTTTCATCACGTGATTGACATCCAGGAACGTAATAAGGATCACATCATAGTTCATATGCATGGTGTGTTGGTGGCAGAGTGACTTACTTACAGCGTGTGCTTTTCGGAATTTCAAGATACCTTTTCTGTTTGATTTTCCTCAACATTTCACTCAGATTTTGCACTGACATCTGTTGGCATTGGTCAGATTATGTTTTTTGTTTTCTCCACACTTTATCGCTATAGTTCTGAATTCTGATGCAGCGAGTTTTTCACAAGTCTCAAAACGCTGTTACTAGATGGAAAAAGTGTGGGCTAAAGCTTTTAGGGAGAGCTTGTTGCGCAGCGACCCTTGAGTGACACAAGCTGAGTCACCTGCCGCTGATTTAAATTTTCTTACTGGTGTTGCAACCTCTCCGTTGACGTTGCGTTGAATGTGCGATTCACCACGAACGGGATGTGCGCTAAAAATGACACCCATATATACTTGTCACAAACAAGCAATAACAGAGTGATCATGGCATGTGATCTCTATTGTTGCTTGCTGCCAAAGTGTGAAGCTTTGCGCACTTACCGCTCAGGCTTTCCGATCGCAACACCAGTCCACTATCAGTTTGACTTCAAACAAATCATAACGACCAAATCAAAGGGTCACACCTACATTTTGTCAGAGACTAGACGACTGTATAGACATAGACACAAGTACCGGTAAAACTCGCAGTTATCAACATGTTCTGCTGTTTATATGTTTGTTCTTACAAAGTAGCGAGGTGTTGTTTGAAAAGACAGCTTTCTCTGATGATTGCAGAAAATATTATTTGTTTATAGGTGGTATAGTTCACTGTGATATCAGGAAGTGTTGAGAACCACAGATGCACTTGAAAATGCAAACGAATATACGAAAGACTCCCTTTTTGTTGCTTATTTCATTGTTGACGTTGCTAAGCCTGGTTTTTGGCGATACCAGCAGCTATGTGGACAAAACAAAGGTAAGTTGCTTTTACGCTGCAGTAGAGAAGCAAATGTTAAATGATTCAATAGGAAGTTTAAAAGGAAAAACAGTAATGTGTCAGCGGTTGAAGTACTCGCATTTCACTCATGAAGTTTGTTTGAACATGAGTTAGTGAGTGACCTACTGCTGACTCCCCGGAAGCAAGGCTGACGATCTCAGATTTGCAGCACCTTTCAAATTTAGAATAGCCTTCAAATGCTCTTAAATAAAAAAAAGAACTAAACCAATTTTTTTACTGATGCATTTCACCTTTTTCTGTTGTGTTGGAGTTCCCACGTCATGGATTAGTACGTCATAAGGGCGTGATGGCGGTGTACCGCCTGGAACCTTGATCGCACTGAAATGTATAATACCTTGTTCTAACGCATACGTGTCATTAACTCGTTATTGAAACTTCACTTTTGTCACATATTGTTTGAGATTTTGCTATGTTTAATCATTCAGTTGTTCCTTAACACGAGTTTCACCTCTTTTTAAGGATTTAATATTGAACGCCCTGCTCAGGAAATCACATTACCGTACATTAGAGGCACGTGGAAGCTAAGCTTCAGTATTTTCCACATCTGTTTAAACCATTACATTGTACTTAGTGTTTTTGTCCGTATTTTAATATTATTTTTTTTAGTTATACATCAAATAGCAAATCATCATTTTTGATTTGTAATCTTTTGTTCGTTCATTTTAGAGCGCAAAACTTTTCATCCCCAACAACATTTCCGGTTTCTTCAGGTACGAATACATGTACCTAGAACTGCTAATTACACGTTGTCACTAGGCAACTGCTTGCAATCAATAAAGATGAGATATGTTATATAAAAATCCATCTTGCCAACGTTCATGATCAGTAAACGTTACCTTTACACCAGAAGTTCCCAACCTGAGGTACATGTACCCTAGGGGTACATTTGCCTATCTGAAGGGGTACAATTACAGTTAGACATAGAAGAAAAAAATACATTAATATATAATGTGTGGTACATATAAGATTGAGAAAACAAATCAACTTTAAGATATAAAAAACGGAGTATACTTTCATATAGTTCTATAAATCTAAAAAGTACTATTAGGAGGGTTTTTGTTGTTGTACTCAGCTTTTTTGTTATACAATTTTTGGGGTACATGCTTGTCTGTTGAAATCCTGAAGGGGTACGTGGTCAGAGAAAGGTTGGGAGCCCCTGCTTTACACAAAACACATAATAAACTGATGAGAACATTTTTCAAACTTTCAAAACTTATGTTGCGAAAACTGAATAGCTGTTTTAGATAAACTGAATAGCTGTTTTAGATCTCATTTATTGCGTCACAAATAAATCAAGTCAATTTATGTTTTTTGGTGCATAGCAGTTTGTTGATAAAGCATATGTCCTTAATTTTCCAACTTCAGCTGAGCATTTGTGATTTATTAGGTCATTTTGAAAGTCCAGAAATACTTTGTTGATTTACGAATATTGATTTCCTACCACAACAATTTCTACTGATTGTAAACTTGCTTATTGGGCTGTTAATAAAAATATGGGCTGGAGATGTATAAACTTTTGCAGCATTTCTGTAATTGTCTTTTGCAGATTAGGGACGCTGTAGTATATACATTTCCATATCAAGATTGTCTTGGCTGCAGGTAGAATGAAGTAAAATACTTATTGAATGTTGGGTGTAGGCAATTGCTCAAACAAAAACATGTACGTTCGATTGCCCATACAGAATTTGCCGAAATTAGTTATTCCCAAATACGTTTAGAGCCTTGGTGTTGACAGTGTATATCCCTTTTTCAAATATTGGGTTCTAATGCTCTTACCAAGACCCCGACATCCCGTGTCCATTGTGATGTTGACAAGATTTTCTGCACTTTTTGCATTTAGACCTGACAAAACGCTAGAAATTTGTAGGTCATACCAAGCATGTAGATATACAAGTAACCTATACTAGTGCCTCTTACATTGCACTAAAATGAATGTACAAATTATGCACCACAGTGCCTGATGTCAAGTGTTTATATATTTATGTAGAAACAATATGTTTTTCCAACGTTATCCTCATCTTACGAGTACAGTTTGAAAAACAAGATCACGAAACCTTGTTTAAACTGCAACTACAAGAAAGCGTAAATAACCTTCTTATGGTAAAACACAGGAAAGTATGCAACACCCAGCTGATATTCCAAGTTTGGCAGAGTGGTAAACGAGAGGTTTACGTGAGAAAAACTGACATATACTCAGTCATACAGGTCTTGAACAAAATCATGCATTGGGTTTGAAGCTTCCTAGCAAAAGATTTTACATTTTTACTCGACTTTTTAGTTGACCTAAATGTTCACGGTTTGTTGATGTTAATCAACACACTTTTTCAAAGTCTTGCGTATTATGTGATTGTTCTTCTTACTGCAGTGCAAGAAACCTCGACCGGTCAGGACAAATCACGGTGTGCGTGGAAAATGCTGCAACGAAGAATACAGATACGACGTCGAAGATTTAAAATGTATCAAATGTCCACCAAACTACACCAATTGTGTTCCTACAACAGCTGTTCAATGTGGATTTCACAAGCGCAAAGAGTGAGTTGATCTGCATTTATAGATGATGATGAAAGCGGGAAGGTAAATATTTAAAGTTTTTTTGTTTATTCAGAGAATGCCCGACAGACCCGTCATCGCGGTCAAGGACGGTTGTAATCCCACAGGAACCAACCGAACCAAACACCCTATCACAGTCGCAGGTAATTCGAGTGAAACACGGGGCCGAACTTTTTAATCGATAGCTCTTCATTGATTGCATGTTGATTTTATAAAGATACACATTTTACATCGCATAAACTTCATCTGTAGAAACAAAGAGCGCTTGATGAACTCCATTAACGGTGGCACGTGGTAAATATTGCATTTTTTAGTATGAAGTCTGCATGTACAGCTTCAGAAAGACGTATTGCTTTTTGTCGAAGACTGTAGCACTCCACTCGTTTCGTTTTTCACACCTGCTTTTCCTCCCTGGATGCTCGCGGGGAGAACAGTTTTAGGAGATCGCGTTATACCTCACGTTTTTCAGCAAACTGTGGTAAATCTGCTGGTTCCATACCAAGGCTGGAACAAACCAGGTCAGACAGTTTATTACGCCACAAGGTCATCGGCCAGTCACTTTCACATGGGTGTAGCCAACAGCACACGCTTCACCAACCATTCTTGCGGCATTCCAGTTGCCTGCATGACCGAAACACTGTGGTCTGCCAATTCGGAAAAGTGTCTCTGCAAACAAGATTTTACGAATCTCACAGTTGTGCGCTTTGAGGGCTTCAGTGGTGTGTCTATGCAAAATGGCGCTTATGGTAAGGAATGTGCGCCCACTTTAATGATTTGAAGTACAATATTTACGAAAGATAAATTACGAAGAAAATAATTGTTTTGAAACAGAAAAGATTTGTTTATTTGGTACACGAAAAGCGGAAGTGCTAAATAGCCAATGAAGATCACGGCCAATGAAAGCGATATCAACGACATATTGCAAACGTTTCGATAACTCCTGTTATCAGGAGTTTGCAATGCACTGATGATGATAGCAGGAGTTATCGAAACGTTTGCAATATGTCGTTGATATCGTTTTCATTGGCTGTGATCTTCATTATTTGTTTATTTTTTCTTTAAAATTTTCACCAAATAAAATTATGAATCATCCATAAAGATCATAACGTACTTCTATACTCATTTATTTTATTATAAGGAATATCGAAATATTCAAATAATAGCGGAATCATGATTTATACACACTGGCTGAATAAATTCCAAATCTTATAAAAAATCACACAACATATTGCAACTGCAAACGACAATTTCTTTTAAAATGAAATAGATTTCATTTGGATGGTGCAATAGATCATTTGAGGCAAATCATGTTTTAATTTTGTGCTAAAGACACAATTTCATCAAAAAATCATACAACATGCTAATTTAAACAAAACTTTCCGTGCCTTATATCGAAGCAACTTTCTTTCTATACTCATCGTAGATCACAAAATCTTTCCCGACTCATTGAAGCTCGGAGATTTGAAAGGATGGATTTCAGTTTACTGAAACATTGCTCGCGAAATAAAAAAATAGCAAGTGAAAATTAGATTAGTAAATATAATATTGTTATTATTAATAGGAGCATGCAAAAACGGTAGTATGTGCTCACACCAAGAGTTGTTGTGTGCAAGAGCAAAACCACATTTAAACGTGCTACAGTCAAACCACTGGACAGAAAAAGCTACCTCTAAACAAGACTAACAAATGTCTCCTTTCATGAGTTAACGTTTTTGCTCAACTAGTACGGCAACGACACTAGCTGCTGTTTTTTCGAGGACTAACTAAGGTTCTCTTCCTTAGCCTCTGGAGGACTGTGGGCATTGCGTTTAGCCTATTGTCAGACCGTAGACCTAGTGGCCATCGAAGATTTTTCGTAAGTCGGAGTTGTCCGTAGCGGTAATAATTTGTAAATCTGCGGGAGCTTAACAGCAGTTATTTGCGTAACAGTCAGGTTCTCATAACCACGGTCTTAAACTCGTCGTCACGAGATTCTGACTAATATCCTCTTGCCTGAAACGCAGCAGTACGGACTGACTTAGCTTTTCTTAAAGCGTGACTATACTGACTACATGAGAAGAACGACATTTGTAGATATGGCAAGCGAGCGTTCTTGTTATATCACAAATGTCTGCTACTTGTTGTGCTGTGTCATAATACCGCTGGTTTGTCACAATGCTAGGTGCTGGCGCAACACGCCCGAATTATTGCGTTAGAGACACGGGCGCTGTGTTGATGCACCTTTGCAGTTGACAGTTCTCATGGGGCGCGAAACAAAGGTTGAAGAAGCTGTGAGTCGCAAATGTTAATTTTTGACAAGCAATTTTTGCGCCCCTGTCAAATTGGTGCCTGTGGAACGAGCCGTGCCTGCCACACCCTAGATACGCCGCTGGAAGGCTGCAACACTAATTTAAAAAAATACAAACTAACTGTTTTGTTCTGGATCTGGGTTTGTTCCAAAAATGCTCGGTGGGTTGATCTTGAAAATGGCATAGTAGAGTAATGGTGAACATTCAGTTATAATAGCAATAGTTTGTATAGCTTTTCGTTTAGATTTGGTTTAACTTTTCTCGCAGTCTTTTTGTTTAAGAAGATATTAAAATTATTTTACAGTAAAACTAAAGAAAACTCTGATGTATTCTTTTCCAGAGCAAATACTAAAGGAACCTAATGTTTAGTTGAAAACGAAACTTTTGTTGGCCTTTTGAAATAAGTAGCAAGAAACTTACTATTAAAACTTTGAATGGCAGTATTTCTGCAGATCAAAATTATGACCTCAATTTATTTCGACGAGCCAAGTTGCCTACGCAAAATAAGGGAAGCCGCATTAGGGTGTATTACGAACTTTTGTTGAGCTTTTTCTTAAAGCTTAATGCTACGGTAGTACGACAACTTAAAGAATTAATAAAACCCGTTGATGTTTTCTCAATTAAAACATCAAGAAAGTGGAGGCAATTATTAGTTTCTAGCTCCTTGGTAAAGACAATATTCCTATGAATGGAATTAATATTGTTAAAGAATCTGTTGAGAGAATCTTGGAGCATCGATAACAGGAGTTATCGAAACGTTTGCAATATGTCGTTTGTATCGTTTTCTTTGGCCGTGATTTTCATTCTATGCACAAAACTTAAAATAATAATTTGCAATCGCGTACTGTAGATAGATAAATGAATGTGATTGAAATGTGGTTTTAAAACGCCTTGCGTGTCCCTTGATAAAGTTCGTTCCATTCATAAAAATCATTCGACTGTTTGTGTGCATTTAAACACCTGTACTGGGTGTCATAAAATTCGATAAGTTATTCCATAAATAACCGTTCGATATATTATCGCGTCACGTGTGGGCTAAAACAGATTCGGGTTCGATTCCCGGTCGGATCATACTGAAGACGGTTGCGGCCTGTGTAGGGTCGTCGTTGATGGGTGGGTTGCATGGGAACAGTTCACGCGCGGCGCTGCCACTGACTCGCCAATTTTTGAACACATTTGGGCAGAAGCTGTACACAGTCATCGAAAACTGTTGTTTGCGTGTGTTCAAACATGATCAGTCACACGCCTTAACTATGTTTTAGTTTAGCCGCTATTGTTTTTCATCCATGTTTCAATTTTGCATTTCACCATAAAAGGAACAAGCATTTCTATGTACACATTCAAATGTTTCAGCAACAGTAACACATAAGATCCGAAAACGGAAAAGCTTTCTTAGGGATTTATCAAAAATATCTGCTTCACAAAGGAGCCCAAAATGAAATGTTTGGAAAGGTTGCTTATGCGGGTTGTATTCTTTTTTTTTGTGTACAGAACGTTTCACCATCATCTGTTTCATACAATACTACTGATTCTAACCATGGATTACAACCGACCGAAGTCATTGTTGATAAAAAAGGCTTAAATTCCAGAAGTTTTCAAACAAAGACGACAACGTCTCCATTTTCAACAGCTGGAAGTGCACATTTCTCAACTACCACACCAAGACAGCAAGAGCTTGATAACAGCAGTACATCGTTGTCTGTAGTTATTGTTGTTGTTGTTGTTGGTCGCTTCTTACTTGTACTTGTACTTGTGCTGTATTTTCGGAAAAAGTTGTCTTTCTTACAACGGTTATCAGTATCTTGCCTGAGTTCGACTGAGGATCGTACTCCTGCTGCAAGATCTGTGAGCAACGACCTGCCCGACGATCCACTATTAAATAATGGACATTCAACATCGGCTGCTTAGAAAAATGAAGGCTTTTGATTGTTCCTTGGCAAACAGATATCGAAGTCAAGGCAAATTCGACACTTGCTAGCAATCATACTTTAGCTTAATAAAAACCTTGTGCAAGAAGTCGCAGAAATTATACTGCATGCGCATATTATACTGCACGCGCTGATGAAAAATTGGTACAAAAAACAAACGATACAAATAAAGTGGGGCAAGCATTTTTCTGAACCGTTTCATGTGTCTAATGGGGTTAGACAAGGGGGAGTACTGAGTCCATACTTGTTTGCTGTTTATTTAGATGCTTTGTCAAATGAACTAAACAACATTAAAGCAGGGTGTTATATTGGCGAAGCCTTGTTAAATCACTTGATGTTTGCCGATGATATTTGTGTGTTCTGTCCAAGTGTACGTTGGTTGCAAAGAATACTAGATGTATGCCAGGCGTATGCAGAATCGCATGGGATTATCTTCAACTGCAACAAAACTGTTTGGATGACGTTTAAGGCTAAACGTGCAAAAAGCACAGCCACTCCAATCTTGAAATTGGGTGGTCAATACGTAAAATCTGTTGACCAATACAAATATCTGGGGATTTTATTGGATACTGAGCTCTCAGATGACAAAGACATTCAGAGACAACTGCGATATCAATATTGTGCAGC
>Ga0210059_1006182_pt1 | contig 19233 bp, 8 predicted proteins | sample Ectturendosymbi2_FD_188042 | JGI IMG/M metagenome (GOLD analysis project Ga0210059, IMG submission 188042) | Ecteinascidia turbinata endosymbiont from Florida, USA - Sample 2 (SPAdes) (version 2) | ecosystem: Host-associated > Tunicates > Ascidians > Unclassified | place: Key West, Florida... | reverse complement strand
CTTCTTTCTTTAAAGATCATCGCAGTGTTTACTTGTAAAGATGCACACTGCGTTGAAAATCTGCAGATTAACATTGCATCGTCAGCAACTTGAAAATGATAAGCAAAATGTCAATTTCTGCGGACGCCCATGTCTAGAACAGGCCTGCACAACTCAGAAAGCTCGAATGGCCACATTGACCAGCATAAATTTGCCGCTTGGGTCGCAAAATCTAATTCATTTTGTTGTAGTTTGTAAAACGTCTGCAACGACAATTAATTATATACCGACGTCAGGCCGCTGCAACATTTTCTACAATTGCAAGTGCTCTCACAGGCCGCATGTTGTGCAGGCTTGACCTAGAACCCTTGACAGTCACATCTTTATAAAAATCAAAATTTTACATTGGGAGTTTGGCATATTTCATAAAAAATTGTGCTTCTAAGTTCTCTTCAAAATAATGGAAACTTAGACAGCAGCAGATATGATGTTGGAATTGTAAACTCACCGCCATGTCTTCCAAGTAACGATCCAGACAACCAGTCTCCACATAAACCAGAAGAGCTGCAAAATTTCCAAAGGCCATAACAGTTTTCGTATGGTGATATCTAAAAAGGCGTTGATGTCATTCAAGAAACCATCATGTACATTTAGGCAAGTTGAAGTTGACAAAGAATGAAAGCACTTACGGAATTTAGGTAAAATGCAGTGTCCTTGCAGCAAAGTGGAGAGAGACTATGCAAAAAGCGTATTTCCAATAGGACTACTAATTGAAACACATAAGAAAAAAATTTATAGTTCCTCGTGTTTGCCGTCAGACCTGTGGTAAAAACTGCATTGTGCGGTTCTGTGTACCGCATGAAACCAAACATAAAGTGGCGAGTAAGGTCTTTAGTGTCTGATTCTTTACTGGGAAAGGATTTCTTTCGATAGACTTGTGGCGAGAGTGGTGTTCAAAATCAGAGAACCTAGAGGTTGAATTTGTTTTTCATTTTATCGCTGCTTTGTTGAAAACCTTCGCCCATCCGGCATCCACTAACCACAAAACCTTAGTGAAGAGGTCAAACCGAAACTGAAACAAGTTCAGCAACAATGCGGCCACTTATAAAAATTGGTTTTGATGAATAGCGAATAAGCAAGTCGTCGCTTGTTTCATCAAGCGTTTCGTCTCTGGACCAGTGCTCTTCAACCTTTTTTGTAGTGGTGCACCCTTAAGATGTTTTGACAAACTCATTCACCCCATTTACTTAAATTCATGCACCCTGTTTACTGACACGTCCCTCGTGACCCCACCTAATTGCACCAATGCCTGTAAGTACCATGGCCTATTTCAATAACTCAGCTACACAATTCAATTGACAATGGCTCATTGTCTGTTGCTTAAGAATCACAAACAATTAACCAATTACAACAATTACGTCAATTAGCTTGTCATGGTCTGATGCTTACGAACCACACTTTAGATTGTGCAAAGTCTAGGTTAATTCCTGAAAGCCATTGGTTGGTTAATTGTTCATTTTTGATAACAGGAAGTTTTTGTAAAAGGTATGTATTTCGTGTGACAAGTTGGTGATGCACCCGTGTGAACCCTTTCGAAGTGGTGCACCCCACGCACATTTTGGTGCACACAATGGTGCACCGTGCACACCGGTTGAAGAGCGCTGCTCTTGACTGTTTCAAATAATTTCAACACAAGTGCTACTATGTTTAGGCAAAATAACTGAGCATAAACCCAACTACAGCGGTGACTTTGGTATTACGGAAACGCGCGAAACCACAATTAGCAGCAACCGTTTTGGAGCCAGAAAAATTGCTTTGTGTTTACAACGTTTCCCAAATTTCAAGCACATCAATTCAGTTTGTGTGACGATCTTGAAATAGGTTATCGAGTGGAAGAAGTAAAAAAAATTAGCACTGACATACAGTGCCGTATCAGCCCAACTCTGCCCCCCCAAAAAAATGCTTTCATGGGCCCCCCTAACGGTGATTTATAAAAAAAGGTATGTTATGCTACATCTCGAGGCCGAATGGATTTCAAAACAACATATTCTAATTGCAGACACAATTTTGGCAGAACCAGGCCCGTAGCCAGGTTTTGACGTTTGGGGGGACAAAACACATTTTTATGGAGGAAAGATTTTTATTTTTATCATATGTTTGAAACAAATTTTTATGAGCACATTAAATATTTGGGGGCACAAAAAAAATTGGGGGGTAACTGCTCCGTTTGGGGGGTAACTGCTCCGTTTGGGGGGTAACTGCTCCGTGTGTCTGCGGGCCTGGGCAGAACCGTCGCCAGAAAGTCTTCCATTGGGGACCTTCATCTTTGTGCAGGGAGGCTTGACATTCAGAAAATTTATTTTTAATACACCACATGAAAAGCATTTGCAGATTGTGCAAATTAATTATAAATATTTTCCGCAAATACGCATAATAGGCTCGTACTTTCCAACTAAAATTTTTTGAACCAGCTTAACAACAGGAATTGGGTCATAAATCATTGGCATTTAATTGACGGCGATTATTTGGAGATGTAGTGATGAAATGCAAATGTAAAAAAAATTTGCAGGAAAGCAGAATCAATCCTGTCGTTCAGTTATGAAAACATTATTACCGGAGGAGCAAACGTGAGGCCGGTCAAAGCATGAACATTTTCTTTCCTTAGCGCAAATTGATAAACTTTACCATGAGCTTAAGTGAAATATGCTCATAAAACTTGCGCATTGGGCTTTTTACTGGCCAAAATACGCATGCATAACCTTGTTGATGTTTGGACTGTTAATCTTTGGATGCATCGCACATGTTTAAATTAATAATATTTTGTACCTGAACTCGTCCATAAATGTTAACAAATATAGACCAAACTAAGACCTACGTGGACGCAACGGTTAGCATCCATAACCCACTAACTGCACTCAGTGACGTAATTGACAGGGGGGCAAGGGGGCGAGTTGCCCCCTGGAAAGCTAAATGTAGAAACTGGGCCCCTACTAGTTGACATTTTGATATTTAGTTTTCTTTACGTTGTTGTTTTTTTTGCCTCTTTGGGGGTGTTTTCGTTTTTTTAACAAGTATAGACATGCAGAGATTCTTAAAAGCACTAGTGTTTCTGTATGCTTTCGAGGAATCAGTCGACTGTCATCTGCTTTCGTCTTTTTGCGATGATTCAAACTTGCACATATCTCTATTCAAGTATGTACTTTCCACGATGGGTGTAATCTCTATCCAAGTATGTACTTCCACGATGAGGATGCGTAATTTTACGTGAAATCGATTTCCTATTAAAAATTTGCTGATCGATTCCTTGCTTACAGCCATCGTGGAAAGTACATACTTGATGCAGAGATTCATTATCATTTCGTAACTTCCGAGTATCGCCTAGTGGGCCCCCTTCAGCGAAGCTTTGCCCCCTGGATCAAACCTCTTGTTACGCCACTGACTGCACTACTCTGTTTTGGGACACCCCACAAAATAGACTTCTAACTACACAATTAACTCCATCTGGTGGTCTGAACAGCAGGCTGCCCAAATGTGTAACTTTGGTCGTAAGCACCAAAGGTATCTTGTTGCTATGCAATAGAAAATAAGACAAGACTACCTGGTCTAGACATAGTAGCTTACGTTTTTATATAACAATCACTACACAAAATACGTTGATCAAGTGGAAGTCTGACTTCTGGATGTATACAACTCGGCATGTAGGCATGGGCGTCGGAAGGATTTTTTCCAATGGGGGGCCAGAAGGGGATTTTCCCAAACTTTTTTCCAGGGGAGGGTCAAAAGTGGTGAAATTTGTTTTTTACCCCTCGAAATTGAAAAAACAACCTTTTTTTGCAAATAGTTTCAAAATCCAGGGGGGTGCCTTGGCCCCCCTGCCCCTCCTTCCGACGCCCATGCATGTAGGCAGGGTCGGATAAATGAACGCTAGGCCCATCAGGGCAAAGTCGTGACTGCGAGGCCCCCGAGACGCTTAGCGCAAGTGCGCAGTCCGATCCTTTGCCAGCAGAGGCAGGTTGAGAAACTTGCTAGGGGATTGTTGTACTCTTGGTCTTTATTGCGTAACAATAACACGGTAATAAATTTTCAAATGTTCACTTCAAGTTATTGGAGGAGGCGTTTTGTCACATGTGACCAGGGCTCCTACTGAGGGTTTTTTCCACCCAGATCTGTTTTAGTCGACCTTATGTGTCCAGGTTATTATGAAAAATCGCGTGATATCTGTATTTTTTGAAGTGATAAACTCATCAGCATTCAATGTGTTCAATAATATAAAGATAACTTTACAGTGTTTACATGCGCACATCAGGTGAGAAGGTACTCATGTCGGATGAAGCAGAACGTGTTCATATTCTCATATAAGATCATTGTCAGGGTTATATACAATGGTGTGTTTAAGGGAAGGCAAGCGAGGCACTTGCCTCGGGCCCCCTTTTGTAACTGTAATGATCAAAGTAGCCTATCTTGCTTTCAAATGGGGCCCAACAGCAACTGCAATGTATAAGTGGGCTAGTTTGCTTTCAAAGGGGCCCCCAACAGCAGTTGTTATGTGAAAATATCTTGCTTTCAAAGGGGCCCAAAACAACTGCAATGCACTTTTCTTTCAAAGGACCCCCTAACTTCACTGATTTCTAGCGCTTCATATTTCAATTTGGGGGATTGAAGCTTTCTCTGGGATGCTAAGTGGTGACGGGACTGGACTTTTGGGCCCCTGTGACAGCGTGGGCCCCCCCAATTGGGGGTATGGAGTGCGCCTGATACGGCTCTGCTGACATACCTGCTGCGTCAAACAAATTCACACAGTATCTTATCGCGCGTGATTATACGCTCTACTACGTGCTTTTGTTAATACAGGTATTGTGTAGGAGACTTCATGCAACAGATTAAAATAGGTGCTATGTAACCAGGTACAGTGGCGATTCTAAGGAAACATGGGTGTGCCATGGCCTCCCCAGATTTTTGGGTGGCCCTCAGTTTTGTGTTTATCTTAACGTTCAAGTTCGTTTGATTGACGTATACAGCAGATAACTTTTAGCCAGCAAAATTTTAGAAGATAATTTAGGAGCTCTTTAGCCAGCATTCAATATTGCCCACATGCATAATAAGCTGGGTTGTTGTTCTTGACGGCCGAGTAATGGGAGTTGTTGATGAAGTCACACACCAGTGGTTGCTGGGATTACGCGTGAAATTTTGTCTGACCGCGGTCGTGGTGGTGAAAGATTCAGTTCTAAGCTAAGAAACAGTCGCAGAAATGGGAAGATTGATCTATCGTGCATTTAAGTGTAAGGTAGAACTAGTTTATAATACAGTCACTGGATTGTTGCTTGTCCCAGTAGCAAAATGTTTGTGAAAACATTAAGAATTGGCGTCAGTTAATTTATCCGAATCTATCCTGACAGAAGTCGCGTGTTCTGCTGCTTTGTGTGTATGCAGGGGCGCAACCAGCTCTTCATTTCGGGGGGGGGGGCAATTTTCATGAAATTTCGTTCGATGACGTCATCGTGCTTATTCAACCGTGGTACAACTTTTTCGCAAACGGTCACAGATATGTTCTTTTCGTAACATTTCCGAAAATAAGAACTTACAAGTTTTAATCAGGCCAGTAACTCGGGGGGCGAAGACAACACTAAACATTTTTCGCCCCGTTGGAAATATGTGTTGGACATAGTTTGGAACTATTGGACATACAGTAGTTTAAAAATTTGGGCCCCTTTCAGAAAACTCTTCGCCCCCTCTGCTGTCCCAAGCTGGTTACGGGCCTGCTTTTAATCAAGATGCAGACCGAACGATCAGGACAGAGTAAAAATTAGTAGCCTACTACAAACACCTGTTTCCGTATTCAACTAGTGCAGTCATGGGTCTACTGTGTCAGGTGTATAGGCTGCTAGTAAACCTGCCTAACTTTTCGTCTTGTTTTAGCAAATTCATCAAATCGTTTATCAAGATTTTTGAAACTTCAGTTGAATGTATTTGCTGTGAGATACTTTCTGCAGACGATACTGCGAGTGGTGAAGCTGTCAGATACAAGAGACTGTTGTCAGGATATATTTAATCAATGATGCTATTGTTTTAATTGTAGATACGAGACTTCGCCTGCCAACTGAAATACTCTTGAAAGGAATGCAGCAGGAACGGGGCCCTTGCGAGGAATAAAATGTGCTGGTGCGAGAGCTGTTTTGGGCCCCCTTATGAATTATAACAAATTAAGAGCTTCACTAGCTTTTCAATACTATGGCTAGAAAATGACATGCTTCGTTTGGCATTTTACATCATGAACATTTACCAATGTTATTACTAAATTTCAAAAGGTCTCAGGCTGATCTCAAATAATGCACATAACACACAGTTGCTTTGCGAATTTCACAATTATACATTAAATTTAACATTAATAGTAGGCTATAGTAATTCTCACTAGCAAAGCAAATTTAGTACTTCTTTAAACCTAATGCAGTAATAGAAGGACACGAAGAATTTCGGTACTCGCTTTGTCATGGATTTTAACAGTTTTTGAAAATTTTGCTTGATTTACTGTCGCGATGCCAATTCAGGGTTGCGGAGCGGCAAGGAATCGGAGGCTTTTTGTTGGAGTCGGTTCGGATTCCTAACCACCCTAGGGGTCGGAGTCGGATTTTTTGTCCGACTCCGAAAGTCCAATTGGATCACTTTTACATCACACTCCTAAGTTGGAAAAGCCTGTTGAATCGGTACAATTTCTTATGAAACTTTTGTTGAAACAGAGAATTCTTGCTGTGTACCACGATTTCCATTGAGTGCTAATTGCTACAAAATTCATGGTCGCCAAACTTCATTCATTTCATTTTAAGGAATCGGGGTCGGAAATTTTGGAAAGGTCGGAGTTGGAGTCAAACATTTTTCCTCCGACTCCGCAACCCTGGATGCCATACTTGAATGATGGCCTCTAATAGCTTGGTCATGGTGGTGCGATCGAATTTTTGCAACCGGGGTTTTCTTATTGATTACAAATTCTCAATGGGGCTAAGATCTGGCGAGTTTCCAGGCCAATCTATCACATTTAATTTTGCTTCCTGAAAATCGTCTTCACTTTTTCAGATGAAGACACGACACAATACCCTATTGGAATTTTCCTCCGCCATCAGGAAATGCCTTTCTCATATCTGGAATGGCTTTTCTTTAAATTACGTCAATGTATTTATATAAATTCATCATACCCTCAATTGGCATAAGCGAAGCTATTACTGAAAAGCTAAAACTTCCCCAGAACATCTTTTTAGGTTCCTAGCTCATTGCAATGGGCAGGACTTAATTGCTCACGATTCCTGATCTTAATAAATCTGCTGTGTTTCCCTGGAACAAAATATGACTATCATCTGAAAACAGCACTTTTCCGGTTTTCTACAGTCCAATATTTAGGCTATTTTTTGCACATTCTTAGCTTTTCTACCAGCCTCCAGTGGGCGGCGTCACACAGTACTTCAACTTCTGCAAACTCAGCATGCACCAATCCTTCTGTAAATCAAAACTCGTCTTCTTAGCGTACCTTTTCCAATGGCTGTTTGGGTATAATTTCAGTGTTTCGAAAGCCTAACAATGCAACTCTGCTTCGTAGGTGTGACATCTGCCGTTAAAATCACAGAAATGCCAACATGCACAACTCTCAACCAGGGGTGGGTATTAGACTTTAAGGCCCGAGTAAAAATCGTAGAAAGCTGCCCGAAACATTGTACAATTTGCGATGTCATTTGCACAACATATGGTCTTGAAAAAGAGCCCCTTGCCCTGTTTGTTCGCGTAACATCAAAAAAGATCCCCTACATTTTACACATGCTACACAAAAATTTTACTCGCTGAAAGCAATTTAAATTTTTCATTTTGTCTGGAAATTTGCTTCGGCGTAGAAGTCCATTTTACATTGTAAATTGTTTGAAGTTATTTGATTTTACATTGTTCTTTGTCTACACATTAAACTTGTTAAAGGGCCCCCTTTTGCACAGTTTTTGCTTTATTTTGAAAAACGTATGACGTTCTCCAGAGCTTGCGGCTCCAGAGTGGTTCATCATCTTATAAGCAGGTTCATCAGCTTATAAGCAAAACAATGCAAAAACTAAGTGCGAAAGTCTCAAAGAGGAGCCCCGCAACATCTCTGAAAGAAGGGAGTCCCGAGACGACAACCTTGTTCGCCTTCCCTAATATCCACACCTGCTCTCAACTACATACAAAACAAAGAACTGGCTTCATTCTATAACACTATTGTGCTGATTAAAGTCCTATGTAACGTCATAAAATTATTTTTCGATCATTCCGTCATGTTACGCATTGCATAGTGCGTTGGGCTAACAATGAAACAGCAGCAATTGAAATAATCCTAACCACACATCAAAAGAAACGGCGATACATTGTATATCGACTAAAACCACAACTTTAGCCAATTAATTTGCACAAGATTGTAGGAATAAAGTTATAACAATAAAAACTTAGTGCATAATTGCATTTCTATTTTGAGCATTGAGGTTCATGGGCCCGCAGACTCTTGTGGGCCCCGGAGCGGCGCATCGGCTGCACCCCCTCTCGTTGGGCCCGAGCAGGATTGCAACTTTAACTTTATTACGAATGGCAGGGCCAGGCTCGCCACCAGATGTGGGTGGGCCTAGCCACTTTTGCTAGGACTACCTAAACAACACCTATTAACTTTGAAGCTCTTGTGAATTTCAAATTTCCCTTGCAACGCTAGAGCTTGGCAGTGAAACCCCAGCAACGGTTAAGCACTGAACATAAAAGCAAAAATTCTTAAATAGTGGCCTACAGTAACCCCAAGCAAACGTAAAGCTAACACAATATGAACATATGAGTAGGCTATGCTGTTTCTGTCACCAGGCATAGTCTACTGGGTACAAACTTTGCTCCACTGGTGTGATAGCAATGCAGTATTTATCGTTGACATTTGAACAGTGTATGCAAAGTCTTCCTCAGAAGATGGCAAGAAACAAAATCAAAGCGTACACACACACTGCATTTCTGAAAATTTCAGAGTGGTACACGAAAAAAAGGATGAAAAATGCCATAGAAATATGTTACCAACATTTTAAACGATCTCCAATTTCAGCGTATTTGTGGTTAAATACCAATAATTTACGAAATTTTCGATCAGAAGGCCTGTCTCAAGATATATCTTGTGAGGAGATAATTGACCAGTAAGACAAAGAAAAATTTAAGTAAAACCTTTCTTAAAAATGATTAGAATACAAAATTTAAACTTATTATTTGAAAGTTTCTGAAAATGTCAAAATTGCTATGCATTGTTTTGAAAATTTTTTTTCGAATGAAAACATTTCTCAGAATTTCAATGACCAGTGAAAGATTGAGTAACATTGCGCTACTTTCAACTGAAACGGTACGCGCTGAAAAAATGTATTTAGATAACTTTGTTGATGAATTTGACAGTCGACATCAGTGACGTGCAGAGGTCTGATGATGCCCGGGGCGACTACTTGGTTGTATGACCCCCTACCAAATTCTATTGAGCAGTTGCGTATGGTGCACATTGTTACTGGATATATGCTATTTGTGACGTTACAATATGACATCATATCCACTTTTGCAAACCAACGTTTGGCGAAGTTTATTGACACAACATGCATATTATTCTACACGCACTTTCCTTCTCGTTGTTGTACAATGCGTCACTATAATGAACACAATTATCAGCCCTCCAAGGAAGGAGACCGGAACAAAACACAACAACACTCAACGCTAAGTCAGAGCAGTCAAAGCCGCAAAAATATCCGGCATCTCGTTAAAACAGGAAAGTAGAACACACTCAGTGCTACGTCAGCGAAGTTCACAACTGCAAAAATGTAAGGCTGTGCATTAAAATAGTGGAGTAAAACACACTCAACGCTACGACAGGGAAGTTCAGAATCAGTAGCGTATTTATGCAAAATGGCACCCATGATAAAGTTTAAATTTGCGCTCTTTTTCATAATTTAAATATTAGAAATAGGCACGAGTTTTGTGAAACATAAACCATGAAGGAAGTGTGTTTCAAACGAAAAATTATATGTTTATTTCTGCTGAAATTGTAGCAACTGAAATTGTAGCTTATTCACAAGGATCATAACATACTTTTATTCTCATTTTTTTTATTATAAACAATATCAAAGCATTCAAACAATGATGACATCATACTTCATGCGTAGTATTGGCTGACCAAATTGTAAATCTCACAATAATCACACAGTGTATTGCAACTGCAAACGTCAATTTCTTTTAAAAATTAAACACATTTTCTTATACCGTGAGAAGCAGAGTTTTTCGTAAATTTTTTTGGTCTTTGACTAAATTTTTGTTGAAATGACCGAACAAAATTAAGCCAATTCGATCATAATTTGTGGAGTTATACAAAAATGTCCTAAAACGAATGTCAGAAAGATTTTAATCTATTTCGGACAAATGACAGAAATGTTTCAGCGAAAAAACAGGTGAGAAGGACGAGGTCATAGATAGGGCAAGAGCGTCTTCTGTCACAATACCTGACCGTCATGTTTTATCAAAATATTATGGTTTGGTCATAATGCTTGGTAGTGCTGGCGCAACATGTGCATTAGACAATGGCACTGTGTTGACGCAGCTTTGCAGTTAATGGTTGTATGGGGCGCAAAATAGAAATTGAAGAAACTGTAAATCACAAATCTAAATTCGGGCCAAGCAATTTTTGCGCCCCCGTCAAAGTGGCGCCCATGGCACGAGCCATACCTGCCATATCGTAGATACGCCACTGTTCACAACTGCAAAAGCACCAGACCACGCGAAAGTTTCGTCGAATAGCAGTCGAGCAAAGAAAGTACGCCCCTTGAGCAGGGCCCCGACATGGGGAAGTGCCGCCCCGGGGCGAGTCGAAAAGTGCCTCCCCCCAAGACACGGGTTAAAGCAAAGTCAAGACTTTCAGGACGGAATTATTTCATAATAATGCATCATTAGGCTGGAGTTAACTTTAACAATTTCACTAAAGTGAAATCCCGGGACATTTTGCTAACCGGGACAGTCCCGGCCAAACCGGAACGCATGGTAGGTCCAACCTTAACCAAAATCTAAAACCTAAATCTAACTTTATGTTCATTCGTGGAAGACCATTTGCTATTCCTTCTTTTCACCAAAAGTGCCTCCCCCCCGAAAAGTGCCGCCCCAGGGCCTTGCACCCCCGCTCCCCCCTTGTCGGGGTCCTGCCCTTGAGTGGTGAATATGCAGGGTTGACCAGTGGCGTAACTGATGCGAGGGCAGAGGGGCGAACAGCCAAACCTGGCAAGTTGTATTTAAAAACCTGGCCTTTACTTAGCTTATAATTCGGTTTTAGTATTCTTTTCGAGTTCAGTGAGTTATTGTTTTTTTGCGTTTTTAGGAGTATTTTCCTGTGATTTAAGGTTTTGCTATAGCCGTCCACATCCGGATTCACCATTGTCTCTAAAAAAATTTTTCTGAGTGTTGGCAAGTGGGCCCACTTCAGCTTAGTTTCCCACCTGGCTCAAACCTCCAGTTAGGTCACTGGGGTTGACAGTTTAAAGCTTGTTACAATACACAAGAATTGAGAATGCGCATAAATTACGCAAGAAAATTTTCGATTTTCATTATGTGGCTGTTATATGTACTGTACAACTTCTTTGGGGACCGAACAGATACGGGTTTGTGTGAACTTTTACGATCAATCCGCCTGAACTGCCAATTAATGACGAAGTTCGAAATGATGCACATATTGCAACACAGGTGTGCGGCTGTATTAGCGCACACCCAGGATTGCCACATCAAAAAATGAAACGGGAAACCAGTGATACATCAAAAAGTCAGCTAAACCCAGAAGGTTGAAATAGGATAGTTTTGAAATTTGGCTCAGAAAATCAATTAAGCATCCACAATTATCTTTCAATCGTCTTTTTGTGATTTTTCCTTGATCGCACGATCTGGAAAAAGTCACGACACTATCAGTTTCATTGGGTGTGCACAGCACACCTAGTGTATAGGTCCGTGCTATTGAAGTTTGTGAGAATTACTGGTATTTGACTACGTAAAAACTTGTGTTGACAAAAAAGACAAGTTTCGACAAATTAAATCCATGCAGCATGTGTTATTAGCCTTACAGTACAATTCGATAAATCATCTAGTTACATCATTTTCATTTTTGTAATTTCACTCTTTGGATCTCCCCCTGCCTTGGATGCCCGGAGCCGGCGCTCCGTTCGCTCCGTTCGCCCCGTCCCCCCTCTCTGTACGCCACTGGTCGACATGATAATCGAAGGATTAAGTTGCACTGAGTTGATGTTGATATGAAATTCTGACGCAGACTGTGTAAAGATACGTGTGACAACCATCTTGCTCATTGTCCATTTGTCTGAAACTTTCTCTTGGTTTATTTGAGATAGTGCGTGTTCCGCTTATGACAAGATAGTCTTGAATTAACGCAATGTTAACAAGTCAGCTTCTGAGGATCACTCACAGAAATATTTAGTGTGAAAACATTAAAATGAACAACTTTGTTGGGAATATTCTGCAAACAGAGTTTTATGCTTGCTGTTAGCCTACATCTTGCTATGAGGTAGCCTGCACGCCCTAAACGCCGGTGCACAAAAGCGTATAGGCGCGGCTATGCTACTTTAGGTGCCACTGGTGCCGAAACCTCGCTGTTGCTAACTGCACAGTGCCTTGAATGGTCCTTACCCTATCCACGCTGCAGATGGAAATTGCACTTGCGCAGTGGCGTACGCAGAAAATTTTCATGGGGGAGGTTTCATTCGGTGACATGTGGTGGTCATTTGTATTTCGTGCGCGCTGTTTGTGACGTCACAATTTGACGTCATTTTCATGTTTTCAAACCAATGTGTTGGTAAAGTTTGTTGACATAATATGCATATTATTCTACATGCACTCCCCTTATTTTATGTGTCATTGCATTTGCACCGAATATAAACTATCAGCACTCCAAGTTAGGATGTTGGAGGAAAATAAACTCAACGCTACGCAGGGCTCCCACAAATGTTTATTAGAAATTCCCTAAAACTGAGCTTAAAATTGCCGAAATTTTACAAAAATTCCCTAGATTTTTCACAAAAGCAAAACGTTACTTTCATAGTAACCTTTAGCACTTGAAAATATCAACCAGATCTCTGCAGGCCTGTAGTCACAAGGGGTATTCGCAGAGAGTGCATCCCCAAATTTTTGTGCTCCTCCCAAATTTTGTTGTGACTAGAAAAATGTGTTTTAAGCATATAATAAAAACAACTTTGTGCCCCCTAAAATGTACTTTGTCCTCCTAAAGTGTATTTTGCCCCTCAAACCCTAAAACCTGGCTGCGGTCTGGGTCTTTGCCCTATTACTTTTGCATCCTTGGTGTCATTCTGACTAATGTGCTTAAGAGCAGTTTTGGTGATGATTCTTGAGGTACTCTTGTTGATTGAATAATAGACAACAATGGCTTGAAAATCCTAGTGTTTTCATCCACTCATTTTACTTACGTGTCTCAGATTACTTATGGTGTAAAAATTGTGTGGTGTGTGGCCCATTACCTTGACACCATAGGCCAGGCCTGCACAATATATGGCCCGCAAAAACTTTTCTTGGCGGTCGCGAAAGCTTTCTCAATTGTAGAAAATGCTGAAAAAGTTCGACCTCTAATAAGTAATTTTCATTCCAGAATTTCGTCCATACTACAACGAAAGCTCTACATCGAAATAAAATAGATTTTTGTGGCCCGCGGCAAATTTATGTTGATAATGATTTGGAGCTTTCTGAGCTGTGCAGGCTTGCCATAGGCTATGTTTTTATACGTGTAAATATATACATGTTAAACAGCGAATTTATTTCTGCACTAGGCACAACACCTGCCTGCATGTTACCATAGAGTTTATACTCGTTTAATTACAGACACAGTCAGTAGGTATAGACAAAATCCTGAAACTGACAGTTGAATCGCAAGCTCGTTTTTAACACCAGATGGAAAGGCGGGGTGTGGTGTATCTAGGCCACAACGTTTCCCAGTTCAATCCCAAAAAATGCAATTTCCATAAAAAATCCGCAAATAAACCAAATCCCTAGATTTGTCCCCGAAGGTTGCTGAAATTCCCAATCTAGGGACAAATTCCCCAAAAGTGGGAACCCTTACGCTACGACACAGCAGTTCAGTATCAGGTTGCGCGTTGAAACAGGGGAGTAAAACACACTCATCATCGCGTCAGACCAATTTACAACTGCAAAATGAGGCTGCGCTGATATCTTGTCGAATGCGAGCAGTCAAGCATAGAAAGTGGGCGGCTGGACAGCCTGGCGCGCACCCCGCTTTGGAAGATCGAATCTTGCTAAACTAGACAAGAGTTGAGAATGCGCATAATGTACGCAAGAAAACTTTCGATTTTTTGTTATGTATAGAATCCCAGCAAACGTTTAGTTTTGCTTTTTCCCTGCTAAGACATTATCAAATGTCTGAATGCTTCTATGTTAACAACTGCTGTTTTTGAGCTCGTACAACAGTTCTATCATGCTACAGAATTTGCTAAAGTAGCCAATGCGGTCAGCGCTTGCGCTGATCAGCCATAGCACACAAAATAAAGACAATTGTTTCGGATAAAGTGAGCAATCGCAGAACACAATCGTAAACATGCGTAGTGGACAAAAGGTCTGAAAAAAGTGGCGAGATGCTTTCTGGATGCAAACGATAACCCAGATTCCCACCGAAACCGAATTTTAGTTTTTGGCCCATTTACAATGCTCCTTGAAATTTGCATGCAATTCCATTTCATGGTATTTGCATAAAGTCTAAAAATTAACAAGGAAAAAGCACGCGAAAACAATTATACTTATTTGCGCTGGTAATAAAGTTTTTGTAAAACATCAAGCTTAAGGGGGTTTTAACCCCAACCCCTCCCCCCTTGGGTACGCCCTTGCACTTGCGATAGTAGTTGCATAACATTGTTATTGTTTCGGATTGTTATTGTTACACCACGATCGCAGTCTCCACAAGCTACGACAAAAACGGATTAGTCAGTAGTCACCAGATTAGTCAGTAGTCACCAAAAACACTCTAGTGCAGGCATTCCCAACCTCTACGATCTCGTATCACTTGGGCATCCCGTATTGTCAGCGCATTTCACGTCTTCAAGAACAACTAATTTGATTGAGTCTTAGTTGATTCACAAGAATAATATGCATTACAATAAAATAATAAGAAAAGATCCCAACTAAATTGAATGAAGTTTTTGTTTACTTTCCACCAATTGGTCGATGCGTGGCGTAAATTTGCTAACAGCGCATCGAAAGCAGTGGCGTAGCTGACAGGGGGGAAAGGGGGCGAGTCGCCCCCCTGGAAAGCTAAATGTAAAGCCTTGGCCCCCTTTAGTTGACATTTTGATATTTAATATTCTTTAGGTTGTTGTTTTCTTGCGTTTTTCGGGTTGTTTTCTTTTTTTAGCAAGTACAGACGTCCACGACATCCAGTGTTTCACTATCATTTCTTTACTTTTTTCTGCGTTTTGACTAACGGGCCCCCTCAGCTAAGCTTTTCCCCTCCTGGTTCAAACCTCTAGTTACGCCACTGAGCGTAAGTCATAATGTTACGATACAATAGGAATAGTAGGCTGCAGGAAAATGTATTTATTTAGAAACAAAGCCTGATACGTAAACTAGAAAGCTGTGAATCCAGGCTTTGTGAAAAAATGGATGTTACTCGCGCAGGCGCGGACACAGGGGGGGATGCAGGGGCTGCATCCCCCCAACCAGACCTAAAGGGGTGTTGACATGACACTTGATTTCATTAGAAATCATCGCCAAAATACTTTTGTACTGCACATTACTCGCTAAAGATGCTAAAATTTAACTTATGCTAACAATTAGTCAAAAACGCTTCTTCGTTTCATTAGATGAGCTGGCCTTGTTTATGGAACCTGATATAAAATAATCAATGATCGCATGGGCGTCCGCAGGGCAGGGGAGGCAAAACGGTCATTTGCCCCCCGCCTGGAAATTGGAATTGGGAACCAAATATTTCTGGAAAAACCTGAAGTCGGTATCTTAATTCAGATTAATTGATTTGATTTTTGCAATGGCAGTTTTTTTGCCTGTATGAAACTTACACTGCACAAAAGTCAGGTTCACAGTTGTAGTGTCATGCAGTGATGAGCTTGCAGTTCACTCATGTCCCCTCTTATGCCTGCAGAGGTGGGTTGCGAAAGTCGCGAGCGGATTTTTCTGCTGTTGGCCTTTATTGCGTAACAATAACATGGCAACAAATCTGCAAAGGTTCACTTTATATTACGGTGGCAGGCGTATTGTTGCATGAGACTGTTAAACGCAGACGTCTTGGCAGGTGATGCAGCGAGACAGTGACATGCTGATAGCGGTAAGCCACGCACATTTATACTTTGTGAAAAGAAGCACGAGTGAGTCTATAGCAATGCTTCAACAAGTTTAAAAAATCCATTATTAGTGGGAGTGTGACCAATGCGCCTGAGTGTCAAACTACACTTATGCAAGCTTCTTTTCATGCAATATAAAATTACGTGGCTTGTTACAGTAGAATACATCTAAGCAGGCTTGCGGGAATACATCTTAATCGTTAAGGCTTAGATCTAGTATCTGTGTGAATACTGAGTGCAAAGCTATATTTGCTGTGGCGAGTTTTCATAATTCATCAGGTCAAATTTGCAAAACCTGCGTGATGTTCTAATTGTAGTAAGTTTGTCCGTAGTCGTGTCCACATACAGGTCTACTTAATTGTCCGGTTTGTGTAGCAAGGTTTTATCGATCGCTATGGACGAGATCCCAGACGTTTGCAGCTCTTGTTTCTAAGTCAGAGTTTCTCAAACGGGGCCCTCGTCCCCCTTGGGTTCTACGGAAGTGTTCTCTGGGGGCTACGTGCAGAGGCCGAGCAGGGGCCACGAGCAGAGGCCAAAACTAGGTATTTTTATCGATGAGCAGGGGCCACAAGTGTTGAGAGTCTTTTGAAGGGGGCCACGGCTCATGAAATTTGAGAACCACTGTTCTAAGTGATACTGACAAGTCTTGCTAGCTGATCCCGCACACCGGGAGAGCAACTGGGCAATTCCCCCCCCGAATTTTGCAAAAATATGTTCAGTTGTTAGTTCACTTGAATATACCAGCTGGGTGCGTCCCTGCTTGCTAAGTAAAATAAAGTCATTATTTGTGTTTTCGTTGAAAACCATGGCAATCCAATGCTTCTTTCTTTACAGATCATTGCAATACTTCCTTGAAAAGAAATGCCCTGCGTTGAAAATCTGTAGATTGCGCATTATGTAATTTGTCGTAATACTAATATACCTGGCTATTGCTGCCAACGAAGCGTTTTTTTGTGATTGTTACCATAACATGGGGCATTTTCTTTGTAGTGTAGAAAGGATAAAGCGTTTTCTGAACGTCCATTTGCATTGCATCGTCAGCAATGTTCCCTATAAGGTGCGCAAATACACAGGACCACCAGAACTGTTGCGCAGTGAAATCTCATTCTCGCGCACATGCAACATTCCAAAGGAATGGAAACTCCACCGAAAACAAGGAGCTATTTGAATGAAATGTGTGTTTTGTTCGTATTTTGATAAGATTGTATATTTAATATGTAATTCACAGTTTGCAATTCATTGAAAACTCCACTTACTCAGCCCTAAAATAATCGTACTCATTAACACAAATATTTGTTCAGTGTAAAATTATCTTTGAGGGAACACTGATCGTCAGCAATTTGAAAATGACAAACAAAATGTCGACGTTCCCCCTGGAAGAATTTCTGCGGACGCCCATGAATGATCGTGCTTTCTCGCTTTCGTTTTTTCGTGATTTCACTCATTACGAAATGTTTTGTTTCTTTCCGTTCTCTCTAATTTGAGTTGCAAAATAAACAGAATCAACCCGCTTGTTATTATTTCATCAAAATTATCTGCAATAACAAATGTTATACACAAATTACTATGGCTGTTGGAGACCACTCCAAACGACAATTAAAAACTGTAAGGTTCCCCATTTCAAGAGCACCGATCTAAACCGCAGCCAAGTGATAATAGGCCATCTTGCTGCAACATACAAGTTAAACAGCGCTACTGCACTATGCTCGCTACTGCCACCGGTAATTGTGATGTAAAAAACGTAACCTACAATGAGAAAAAGTGTTATGTCGTCACGTGAACGACATCTCGAGTCCTCAATGTACCTGCGCCGATGCCAGTGACTACGTCAGATTGCTGTTATGTGCCACATTTGCTTATTGGTTCCGTAGCGGTGCAGTGTTAAAGTTTGACCAGTTTTATCACTCAAACTTCTTCTAAACCAAGATTAGACTTGTTTCCTCGTAAATGTACGAATGTGGAAGTGATTGATTTACGCATTATGGTTCTGTGAAGCATTGGGTTCATTGCAAATCGACATCGCATCCCCCCACCAAATCAGCTTGTGTCAGCTACTGTACTCGCGTACCACCTGGACGACCTTCGCATACCACTACAGGGGTTCTCAAACTGGGGTACATGTAGGCAGAGCCGTATGAAAGGCTGTTGGGGCCCATCAAAAAATCCAGATGGCGCCCTATCAGCAAGCATTTAGACAGATGCGTGCTTTTTCGAGCCAGTTGCAAATTAGTCCCTTGAGCAACGCTATGTCCAAACCTAACCAAGCAAAACAAATAATGTATAACTAAGGAGAAAAAAACTTTAATGAACTGCCAATGCAAAATAAGTGAAAACTAACTTTATCACTTGTTAGTTGTTGTCATCAATAAAGCGAAACAAATACCTCTTATTGTGATGTGATAGGAAATTATTTATGATGTAATTTACCTGTTTGATGTAGTTGTCGTACTTGCATCAACTACGACATGGATGTGCAACCTGCGGCCCGCCGGCCAAATACAACACAACGAAGTGGATTTTTATGCCGGTCACTAGTACTAGACAGCCTGTGTGAAACGAAGGCGCGGCCCGCGGTCTAATCTGTTTAATTGCGTTTAACCCTTCAGTAATAAAGGTTGCACACCCCTGGTATACGACAATATGTGAAACCGGCAATCTCATTAATGCTTGTGATTTGCATCCCGACGATCACAGAGCACCTGGTGGTCGCTGTACAGCGTCTTCATTTTAAAATAGCCAGTCTCAATGTAATTAACTTGGTGCTTTCACCAAAAGCTGATAGGTGGAAGCTGTGCGTAGAACTAACTGCTTCCCAACACTCCCTCTGCCTTCACTTCTAATAAGAACGAATTTATTGGAATCTGACACCATCCATCTTCATCATGAC
>Ga0210059_1006181_pt1 | contig 19234 bp, 8 predicted proteins | sample Ectturendosymbi2_FD_188042 | JGI IMG/M metagenome (GOLD analysis project Ga0210059, IMG submission 188042) | Ecteinascidia turbinata endosymbiont from Florida, USA - Sample 2 (SPAdes) (version 2) | ecosystem: Host-associated > Tunicates > Ascidians > Unclassified | place: Key West, Florida... | reverse complement strand
TGACTGCTAGGCATATTCGGTATCCATAATATTGATCTGAACTAAGATCATCCACAATATCATCAGGCAATTTTGGAAAATTTGCATTTTCAATTGGTTCAAAATTTTTCACTGGCCAAGTTGATACATTTCCATTCAGTTTTTTTTCCACAGGCCCCGAAAAACTGTTAGGACTTTTAGTTGTTCCATCCAATTCAAGAAACACATGCCTTAAAGGCAACTCGTTGCAGTGCAAAAGGCAGACTACCCATTGCAATGGTCTCCCCAGTTTCTCTTCGAAGCACCTAATGAATCCAGCTTTGCTTCCCGTCATTGATGCAGTTCCATCTGTTCCTACAACTTTTAGGGTGTCACTTAACTCGGTACCTTCAATAGCATCATATACCTCATTTGCAAAGGAAATTCGTCTACCATCTTGTGGAGAGACATGCGTTAAATAACAAGCACCAGGTTCCCCAACAACAACAATGTGTTTTTGGAGCTCAGTTTTATGATAATATTTGCCAGTTTGTGCATCGCGTTCAGTTAGTAAGGTAGCGTCCTTTCTTCCATCAATGTAGATCCCTTCAATGAACTTGTAAAATATTGCTTCTTCTTCACTAATTATGTTTCTGTATTTTTCTCTTTCTCTTCGCAACTTGTTTTTGTCAATGACATAGGTTTTGTCCGAATCCGTAATTAAGCCAGCATCTTTCAGTGCAGCATTTGCTACAGCTGCACTTGCCCTGTCAGATAGTTGATAACGTTCTGACATCATAGCTAAATTTGGCGACTCCATCCTGTTTTGTTAATTTGGTTCTTGTCAAAACACCCCTTCTGAAGACATCGACTCAGACTTTGACAAAAATTGAGAAGCATCATTGTCTGAATGGTCTGATGTTTGTACAGAAATACTTGCACCAGCACCTACGTTTACTGATGGGAGTGATGAATCCAATAGCTTTTTTGGCCGAGTGCTCTTTCAGCAAACTTTATATCAGAGGTAGTTAGTGTCTCAACTATATTGAAACACTTCATCAAACTTGGTCCTTTTTGGTCAGAATAGAATTCGAAATCTTTGCCTGTCATTCGAAGTAGGTGTTGTTTTTCAAGCTGACTTCTCTGCTTGTTGTCAGAGCAAGAAATGTCGAAAAGTTCATCCATATCTCTCATAAATTCTGCTTGCTTTGGAAGAAAAGACTTTCCACGCTTCTTTTTGCTATAACGATCGATTGGACTGAAAGTTTTCACAAGCGCAAAAATTTTTTGTTTTACTGTTATTTCATTTACTGGATAAACATTGCAAAATATCCAAATATTGATTAATTCTTTTGCCACCACTCCTGCTGCAGATTGCTGTAAGAAATTTTCTTCATTCAGAACACGCTCAATTACGTCTCTTTTGGTTGGAAGTTTTTCTGAGGGTAATTTTTCTTTACTGCGAAAGACATGCCCACTATGCAAGACCTTAGTTAGTTTAACAGAGGTACTCCTTGTAACCATTCTCTCTAAGAAATAACTACACGCATCCTACAAAACACAAAAAAGCAGTCCATTGTAGAGGAAATCTATCACAAAATCTTCACTTTAATAAGATTTTGCTCTTATGCAATACACATATAATGTAGTAGACCTAGAATACGATAAACACGAAATCAAAAGCAGTGTTTGATGCAGCATGGGTCAGTTTAAGAACAACAGACAATTCATCACAGCGGTTACACCAATTTTATTAATGTTGACATTTTGGTGACCTTTGTCATGTGGTTGCACAGTGGTTGCTAGTGGCAACCACCACCGAAATTTATTTCAAAACCTGTTTTTGTGCAGTTTGCCAGGATTTAAGACCCCTATTTTTTCAAGATTTTTTTGGCCCACCCTAGTACCCATAGGGTTTTTGAGAGAAATAGTTGTGCTTGTTTTAGAATTAATATAATTTATTTCTACCTTCAACCATTTTTCTTTGATCAGATGTCCTTGATAGTCAAAATCATCTTGTTTCAAATAGTTTGTGGTTGGTAGTTTGCCACTTATTGGCAGGGATATTTGACTCTTCGCGTACCCTAAGCGTTTTTTTAGGGGAGGTGGATTGTGTGTGTTTTTGAATTAATTAAATTTTTTGCCTTATAGTTATTTTATAGGGTTACATGGTTTTGAATAGTGAAAATCATTTTGTTTTAAATAGTTTGTGACTGTCAGTTTGCCACTAATTACTGTAAACAAATTGTGCCCAAATTGGCTCAGCACACCTGACACAAAACGAAAAATTTGCTGAAAATAAAAAAAATTCAAGTCTGAACCTTATTTACTTGTATTGCATGCACAACTGCAATTTTCGAACATAATACGGCATAGGTCTTGTACAGACTGCCACCAAAGGTTACTGACGACATTTCCGTTTTTTGTGTAGTTTTCTTGTCACTAATTTGCATAGCCCACGCTTTTTTCGGCGGGGACCGAAAAGTTTATTGGAATCTGGTTTGTTTTATCAATAATAATTTTTTTCGACATTCAACAAGTTACTTTTTAAGGTCAGATAAGTTTGAAAATGCTTTCTGAATTGTTGTAAGAGCCTTTTATGCACTGGAAAAGTCCCAGTAAGCCTGGGTGGGGGTGAAAATGCGACATAGACAGGAATGGCAGTGGTGACTGCCCCCTTTAGAAAAAAACTTACTTGAGCAGGGTTAACACGCAAAGCGATCATTGGTGGATCTAGGAATTCAAGAAACTGAGGCAAAATATCAGGGACACCCTTGTTATGGGATCATGTAGATGTATTCTACAATACAGTTTATAGTCACATTTTGCAATTAAAGCACATCCGTAATTTTTTTGGGGGTGAAATTTCACCTAACATATATCGAAAAGTAACTAAACATTAAAAAAACATATGACAAAAATATCGCCACCTGCTTAATGCAAATCTTTGCCCGCCGACAAACCTGGAAAAAGGCGAATTTTGGCGAAACAACAACACATTTGTGAAAAGCGATGGAAACATTAAAACATTTTCACTCGGTGTTGTTGATTGCAGTCCAGTTTATAGCCCCTTTTGAAAATTGTTTGAAAAAGCGGTTCCTCGGAATTTCAAAAGTGAGTGACTGGGGCAAGGCCTCGAGAGGTTAAAGGCCGCCGGGGCCGACCACAAAGGTCGACCACTCAAACTTCCTTATCAAAATTGTTTCATTGCAAATCAGAAGACCCGCCGACTCTTTTAAGGGTTTGAAAAGCTCTCTAGCACAATCGACTGACGAGTTATGGACTGGCAAAGTGGTGCGAAAATACGAGATTTGCAGCTAAATCCACCCGGGGTCGAAGGTGTTATGTCATGCTATGCTCACCTACTTATTGAAAGCACCCCATTAACCATTAAAAATAGCCGAGACGTGCCAAGAAATGTTCGTCATCAAAGCCTACGAGTGTCAGATGATGTAATGGTGTGCCGTTGGGGCGTTGCTAAGGTTCGGACGATAGAAGAAAAATGATTGCTAGCTTTGACTTTTTAGAGTGATTTCATGAAGGGCCTGGGCATTTTTATCAGATTTTGATTGGAGGTGCAACATAACATCGGACTACGAGTAGGGACCACTAATAATTTCTACTCTGAGGTCAAATGTCATCTCTATCCTTTCTTCAAAGGATTTTGACTAGTATGGGTGAAAATGGTTTTGATTGGAGACAAAGGTGTAAAGACTGGTGGACAAGTACCCCCCAAGTAAGTATGTCAAAAAAGACTTGATTTCAAGACACACACTGCGGTAATTTAGAACACTGGGTTTGATCCAGACTTCAAAGTAAACATTTTGTCAATTTGATCACTCCAAGCAAAATTTCCTAGTTTTTAGACTATATTAGTCTAGGGCTTCTAATCGAAAAAACTGAAAAAACAAGCGTCTTTGAAAAACTTACAAATATTTACGAAAATTGATAAATGAGGTCTTAGAACTTTCAAATTACTTTCAAAAATTAATTTTTTATCATAAAATTGTCTCCCCATAAGAGGTGCCGCCCGGGACCCGGAGCTCCCAGGGCTCCCCCTTGCTGCGCCACTGGGCAATGGCATCACTTGCCTCATCCTAAATCCACCAGTGAAGGTGATCACCCTGCATGCGAACATTGGAATTTTTGAGTAAAGGGTATTGCGAAGAGCAAATGATTCTAGAAAGTTGGATGCGTATCTTTGCTTCACGATCAACTCAAGGAAATTGTTTGTCAAACGTTTGGCGCATTGCAATTCTTTTATGCTGCACATTGAGCAAGTAAAATATAATTTGTAGTTTGATAACTGCAAATCCAGTTATAATTTGTAGAAAATCATCTAAGCTGCTAAAATGTTTCGCCAACAATTCCACTGCAAGCAACCTTTCTTTACAGAATGCTTTCTTTTCAAAGTAAAATGCTTGTGTGTGTTGCTTGTTTCTCACAAAAAAAATTCAGGTTAAAAAAAGATTGAAAAGTTTCTTTTGCAAAAAGCAATTGCAGATTTCTTTAAAAAATGCCACAAAGAACTTTTATGCAGGAATAGTTATTCACAAGATCATACCGTGCGCTAGTTGTGAGTGACCTAAAAGCTTTAAAAGTTTCAGTGACATCAAATTCTACTTCAATAGAAGCTGATAATGTCTACTGAGAGAGCAATAAACCTACAATTTTAAAACAAGTGTGACTGATTTTTTTGCCGGGGACAGGTCTCTCTGCAAGTAAAATTGATTTGTAATAAATATTCTTTTCCACAAAAACCATGGGTTGAGTGTCTCGTTGTGTTCATAGATGAATATAACTTCCATTTCCAACACGTATGTACTAATTTAAAACCTATCAACCTGTTTACTTTTTCTTTCTTTCAGGGTGGACTAAGTACAAGCAGTGAAATGTGTTTGGCTTACCTGGCCTATTATCCAAAGATTCCCATGCAAGCATGCGAAGCTGCTCCAAAATTTTTATCCTTAATGCAACACTTCGGTATTCACCATGTCAAGTATGTCAAATGATGTAGTGAGTAATTCTAAAAGTGAGCATGCTTTCTGTTTAAAATCATAATGTAATTGACTACTGCATAACGTAAGTAACGAAACGAAACCAACTCTGGTAAGTTGGTGACTGCGCAAATATCCACATTCTTTTTCAATCAAGCCACTCTTGCTAGACCGATAAACGAGATGTTTGCGTTGCAAATAAATTTGCAAACGCTAGTAAATCATGTTTGAAGCAAATCTGGCAAAGACCGATAGGACCGGTATCCAGACAAACTGATAATTGGGTTCATCGGAAAGAGGCTTGCGTTATCAAATAAGACTCTCATCAAAATTTCAACAGACCCATGCTCTAAATCAACACAAGCTATTAAACTTTTTGGGTGGTTCATTTGGAACGAGAAAAGCTACTTTCAACTTTGCTCAGGAGCAATCGTACCACATTACATCTATTGAAGGATCCAAGGGCGGATCCAGCAAGTAAGTTTAGGGGTGGGGCATTTCAGTAATATTTGGCAGTCAAGTATTTTGACGGGTTCATTACTGTGAAAGAGACGAAGTATACTTCAAAATATTGCTGTAACAAAACAATAGACGGCAAGATGGCATGTCATCGTGAATGCTGTTTTTCGAATTGTACAAAATCATGGTGAATAAAGTTGCTTTCGTAGGTTTTAGGGGGGGCGATCGCCCCAATCGCCCCCCTGGATCCGCCCCTGGAAGGGTCTGATAGGGTAATAAGAATTTGTATGTGTATGTCGCCTTTCGTAGGCCGGAAATATCAGCAGGTATCGGATCAAACCTGAGCAACGTGTAAAAATGTATCTGTGTGACTGACCATGCCTGCAGGAAACAGCAGCCTGATAGCAAACACCGATTCTGCAACAACACGCGAAAAACGTTTATTCTAAGATTAAAGTCGTTGCTTCCAGAATCAGAGCTGCTGCATTTCGAAATGTATTTGTTGCTTTTCGCATATTTTTGACAATATCAGCTACTTTTGTGTTAGGAGAAAGGAAATTTTTTAAGCTAGAATTGATAAAAACATACATGAGGAAAGAACGTTTAAACGGCTTGGCTATGATATCTGGTGAGTATTAAATAAGTATAAATAAAAAAATTGTGGGACTTGTGAAAGACTTACCAATGGAAAATTTACTCTTTTCGATTCGAAAACTTCGTTTCATTTTGTTGCTATTAGTGACGCGTTTTTTACTGTAGGTTTCCAAGTAATCCATCGGGCTACAGCTCCATTGCCGATGTCGAAGTAATTTTCCCACTGAACCTCAGAGACAGAACGTTCTACGATGTGGTGAATGACGTACGTTTTCGTGTGTTGTCTGTTGATTTTAACCTTAGTAACAGAAAAACAGATTTTTGTGAACACAATTTGTCCTAAATGTTTTTCGCTTTGCAATAAAGAATTATTACAAACGTTCCTTTCAATATGAACGTGCAAAAAATAACAATTGTTGCAGTTAAGGTAATATGCAAAGAAAACACAACAACTATCCAACATTCAACTCGCTTACTTTTCGTTTCTAAAGGTCTACCCCTTTGTATTCCCATAAATCTTTAACTCTGGTTGCTATTTATGTAAAAAAGTGAACCAAGTACAATATGTCTATAAGGCAAGCAGCTGGAAGATGTCCTGCCTTCTAATGGTAATAGGTTGGATTGTTCATTGTAGAAATCTGGCAATTCTTAAGCAAACCACAACAATCAGCCTTTTCACATTTTGTGCGAGGTCCAAATCACCATTAGTCGAACGAGTGTGAAATTTATCTTTTGTTTTTCAAGATATTTTGAAGTTGATTCGTAGTTTTTTTGACGATTGAAAATGCCTAAGTAATTTGTTTTTTATTTCGATTTCCATTAAGGCTTTAACCCTCCAAAAAAAATTAGGAAAGTCTTATATGGAACTAATTCTACTTTTAATGTCGCATAAAATGCGTACGCTACTGGAACACTTTCATTGTAATCAACACGATTCTATCATAGTCTGCATTGCGACTTAAATTAGATCTTATACAAATCGTGGGACAGTGAAATGACGTAACACGAGCTTGGTACAAAGCCAGTGTTTGTCAAACTTGTCTATTCCATCGCCCCTTTTCACAGTCAACATGTCGTTTCCCTCGTAATCCTGGAAAAGCAAAAACTAGGTAGTAAATTTAAATAATTTTATTTAGAGACTATATTAAACAACTGAACCAAGCCAATATAAATAGCTGAACAAAGCAATTGTATTACCACGCTAACCTTACGTTCAAAATTCTTGTGAAAATAATCCACACTACTGTCGGGCAGATAGACAATCCAGAGCAAAAATTTAACAGTGAATTGCTTTAGCAACAACCTCCAAAGACTATCATAGTAAATTAAAATTTACAAGTAACTAGCAAGTCATAAAGTAGGCTGCTGAAGTTAACTCAGTGATCGATGAGTGGTTGAGTATTTTCACCCCCTTGCTCCTCAAAATCGCCCCCTTGGGGGCGATTCTGTCCAGTTTGAGAAGCACTGGTATCAAACAAATTGTTATAATTTTGTGGTAAACAAACGAAAAATTCATTAACTTCTGGAATTCTAACTTTGTTGCTTCTCCTATCTCAATCACAGATTCCTCAGATGTTGAAAAATGTGGTCAAAATAACTTGTCAGATTTGATTCAGTGTTCTTTTTATCAGTACATTTGATCCACGTAGAAACTAGTGGTTTATATCCACGTCTCATGGGCTTTATTTCAGCCACAGATGTAGAAGACGCGGCTTACAAACGAGTGTGTTTTAAAAGTGGCATAAGGCATGCATCAAAATACGAAGCTATCCGTCATTGTTCTTTGAAAATTGATTAAATTTTGATGGACTGGAATTTACTACTCCTTTCGAATGTTTTTACTGTCGTGCAAATAACCTTTATAATTGCAATAAAACAGAAATGTATTTTTTGCTAATGACAAGCAAATAGGCATAGTACAGACAAAAGAATGTTTTCATGAAGTAATATTTTGAAGATTCACATTTCATTTTTTATCGAACAGATGATGTGGAATGAAACAAGCGGCGATAAATTTTCCCAAGCATTGGAAAGAATGACGAAAATGCAAAGTTGCAAAGGAATATCTGGAAACCTACCGAACGTAAGCATATTAGCTAGAACGCGAAACGTTCTTCATGAAGCTTTCAACTTTGATGTGATGTGAAACGTGAAAGAAACAGTGAGAGTGAATCAAAAAGTGAAGAAGAAAGAAAAGTGAACAACGAAAAGGAAGAAAGATAGAAACAGAAAGAGATAAGAATGAAGCAAACTATCAGTATCAAAATACAGTCAAAAGTATTTTAATCTAATTTTGCCTGAAAGGAATTAAACATTGTAAAACAACAAATAGCTTGATTGGGATTAAAAATGGAAACAATTAAGTAATGTAGTCAGTTACAAAAACAAAAACCAAAAACCAAGTAGCCTTTGAAATTAATCACAGCTAGCATTTAAGGTTATTTTGACAGCTGTTAGAGTTTTCTGAAAACTGTGGCTCTTTGTGCTTAATAATCGCTTTTATAACAGTTTTCGGTAACGTGTCTGTTTTGAAAGTGTGTCACTCAATTTCAACAGAACTTCTGAATTGAAGCAACGTCTCACATGTTTTTTGTTTCAAAATAGTTGTTCTATATTTTGCGTAAGACATGAAATAAAATAGCTTCTATCACAAATGCTCACTTCGTCCACAGTTTTGTCGCAGTTTTTGAAACGGCTAACAAGCGTTTGATTAAATAAGTGTCATATGAAAACTACTGTAAGTATGTTATTGGAGTAAAATATTTGAAAATGCCTGATAACCTGCTCGTGGAGCAATCACTTCCAAGCGGACGCAAAAAAATGATTTCGATGATAGTTGTTTGAAAATACTGAAAAACATGAAAAAAATATTAAAAATGATTTATACATTTTACAGCACAGATGAATGCACCTTTTACACATGAAATTAAGAATAAATGCCAATCAAAATCATAAATCGATCCGTGCGACAAACAACTTGTGGAATGCTTTATAATAAAGCACTGTGCAAATTAAATTAATCTGTTCGACTTTTTCGAGCCGAAGAACAATTTATGGTCTTTTAACATTACTCGTCTATAGAACCTTTAGATTTGTTAAGTAACAATGAAAGACCAGTGTCTCAGAATTTGTGATGTAAGCAAGCAGAATATTTTGATATGATAGTTAGTTCCTTGCTTTAAATTAAAGCGAGGTAGCCTCATCCGAGCTATATGTAGTGGCATTCACTTTGGCAGACAATTCAAATCAAATTGCAGGTACTAATCTGAAAAAGCTTGCCGGTATTCTAACCCGACATTAACATTGTCAGATAGCAATGACAGATATTTTCAAGATGATTGGAGAAAGTCAAAGGACGGTATTTCCCAAAGCTAAAAAAAATTTGTGGGTGGTCAAGAAAGACAACCCAAAATACCGTATGATACTCACTTCTTTCTGAACAGCAAAATCAACCCCGGAAGAATCAACCGAAACCTTCAAAACATTGCGGATTTGGAGATAAAAAGCAAGCCACGTTTAGCTGGCAGAATGACACGAAAATTACAAAAAGCATTTTTTTCTGAGAATAGCGAATAAAAGGGCTTTTACTGGCGAAAATGACAAAGAATAGAGTTCAGAACATTGGGCGAAGTGTATTCTAAAAAAGCATTTACGGTGCAAAGTTAGTACAGTCGATATATGAGCAGCAGAGAGGGCGAAACTATCAGGCGATATCACATCACTCAAAATGTCAAATACACCGCTTAAATGTTTTGGGCTTTTTTAATTTCTAAGGTGTCAAATCACCTTATCCTGATAATGGAATAATGAGCGCCGCTAATCAGAGTTAGGGTGATTTCTGTGTCACAAGGATTTTATAGGTGTTTTAGGGACCCGAAACGGGTCCCTAAAATCAGATAAAATTATCATCGGGTCTCTAGAATCAGAGAAAATCTGGTCCCTACAGGTCCATACCGGGTACCTAACATTTTCCTTGAAAAAAAAACTGGTTTCACTATACTGCACTTGACTTGTACTTCCTTTGGAATGTCAAGAGTGCTCGGTGGCAACCATATTCGTTTCCTTTGACCCCTTTGCTGAGCGGCTACGTTGGCAATAAATGCTGCATTAGTCGAAGATCGATTGCAGAACCCAGAGAGAAATCTTGCAATGCGGCACAATATTTTGTGCTGTCCCCAGGCCCCGAGGGTGGTGTAGAGCTTTCTTAACAATTGCAGTTCGATTTCCATCAAATCTACACGTCAATTCTCATAAATTTTTGACAGATCTACATGAACCCCATGTCTCTTACGTTTCAAACGGAAATCTTTCATCTGAAATTAAACGTCACAATGATCGGTACACACCACTGAGAAAATTCATTATCCTATACATACAATCTGCACATGTTCACTCAAGTTATGTTTCTATTCGCATCAGCATCAGGTCTATTGTGGCCATGTTTGACGTGTTTTGTCGCGGATGCGTTTACTAATGATGAAATAAGATTTCTTGACACTTGAATTCAAACGGTCAAAACCCACTCCGCAAAATTTGCTTTTTCGCCTCAAACGCAATCGTGTAGTTTTCTCTGAATTGACATGCGCCGTTTTATCAGAAACATAATAATTTTAAGATTTTATGTCGCCTTTGGCCTAGCGTTTCTATTCTCTATCTTTTGTAGGGATTGCGTTTTGCCGACAGTAGTCAAGTTTACAACTAGTGGAGTACAACATCAGCCTCTACTGTCTGCATGGGTGCAGTTTGGTGGGGGACACGGGGGACGTGTTCCCCCCACTTTTTTCTGAACGGGGGGACATAATATGCCATGTCCCCCCACTTTTTTCTTTAGGTTTTTTATTTGGAGAGGTTTCAAAAATAAAAGTGATGTTTGTCACGTTTTGTGTAAAGAGCTTTTCATGTTAGACGGTAGGCCACTCACAGTCAAGGTGATGTTGAAACAGAATTTGGTGTGGTATCACTGATTCTGTTGGTTTACACATTTTAGTTTCGATTAAATAATTTTTAGCATTTTTCAAGTTTCTGCAGACCGTGGAAGATGTTTAACTGCTTGTTTCCTACTTTTTACCCTGTGTGGCGTACTGATAGAAAGGTTATTTTTTTGTAACAGTGAGAGTATTACAGCTGCACATGTGAGAGACCACAGTACAACCATGGTTTGTTCCGTGCAGAAATGTAACTGGCGTTGTTGTAACGTTGGCTGTCACGTATTCCGAAGCAGACAACTTTTAATTTACTGATACTGGTGCATATAATGTTAGAAAGTGGGATTTTCAGGCAACTCTCCGCGAAGATTTTGGCGAAGACAAAAAGCAGCACTATTATGGAGACTTAGTTTGGGATGGGAAGTTTAGCAAAATATTGTTTTCAACCATTGATGAGCAGAATTTCAACCAAAACGTTGGAGAAGTAGCCTACAGTATTTACCGAGCTGTATATTGACCTATAGTACAAAACATAGCGACTTGGCTCGGAAATAAGGATAAAATATACATTTATCCGAGCTTCTTGTAATGTCGCCACAATGGTGACCAGCAAACCCAAAAGTTATTTTTTTCTTGAGTCTTACGCTTTGTGCTTGTGCTGAATGCATTAGTTCGTAAGTTATCTGATTTACTTGATTTTAACCAAACCCACAATGCAGCAATGTTCTCATCCAAGTGCGAAACATTTGCTTTATAGATACAGTACATCACACCTAGTTTTGTTAGACATTCTTTTTGTGTTAAAGGTGAAACTTGGTACTTTTTTGCCAATTCACCGTTGTGCATTTTGATTTAATCTCAAATATATCATGGTGTCGTTATGCAAGTAGAACTCTTAGAACGAAACTCTTGACATGGTGCAGAGTTACAAGTCTGGCCGAGCTTAAGTTTGTCAGAATTTTCGGGCCAATTTCGGACGTGCATACAAAACGTTTTTATAATAAACGGTAGCGATTTTTTTCATTCGTGACATAGATTTGTTGCGCTCACAGCGGTAACTTCTCTGACTGAAATGATTGTGATTTTTCTTTAGCTAATTCTATTTGCAAACCCAGCTGCGTTTTTTTATTCTCTGCTCGGATTAGTCTCGCACTGTTTTTGAGAATGTGACAGCCGTGAGGAAATTAGTACGCGATGGTGTTACGTGGAAAAGATCAATTACTCACGCGATTCTTGGCTTGTTTTAAGAAGCCTACAAGCCGACTTTTCTTGTCTATAGCGCTTCCTAGAAAATTTCTCTTACGCCGATAGCGCCATCGTAGATAGTTTCGTGATAGTGTCTTTTTTTCTTGAGATACATTATATCCCACAGTATTATCGTTGACTAACAAGCTACGTTTATGCCAGATTATGCCAATGTTTTGGTCAAGGTGGTTGCTATTTTGGGTGTGATAAAGCGTGTACCTGCAACTACACCTGCAGACACGCAACCTGTGGTGGTTATGAAGGGGGGATTGGGTGGGCCATGGGTACCCATATTTTTGGCTGCCCCCCTGCGTGCCCCCCAGATTTTGCTTAACTTCTCGTTCAAATTCGTTTGATTGACATATACAGCAGATAACTTTCAACCAGCAAAATTTTGAACATATGAAGACTTTCTGGTGACGGTTCTGACGATATTTACAAGCCTATGTTGGGTTTGATAGGTTTATTCATAGCAAATCAGTCTTCATTACAATAGAAAATCACCATGCAGGAGAGACAATTTATGTAGTCCCCCTACTTTTTTCCATGGCTCCGCAGTGGTGCCATAATTTTCTCATTCTAGAATCGCCACTGCACACAACGTTTTCTGTTGCTACGCAGTTGCGCATATCTTAACTCCCTCTGTAAATTTGGCCTTCAAGCCTAAATCGGGCTTCAAAAATAAATGTCGGGCTAGAGCCAGGTTCGGACTTGTGATTTCGGGCTGGGGCCAGATTCAGGCTTCAAAATGAGGCCCTTTTGCAACTCTGTGCGGGTATGTATGCAGGGGCCAACCAGGGATATCTAGGAGTTTCTTGATATGCCTGGGGCCAACAAGGGGAGATTGAAAGGATACATCCTCCATCGACAAACAGTAAAAATGGATTGAAATTATTTTGTGAAGTAGGCTACGCTAATTTTAGGCCAAATGTTTTTGGTTCTGGTAAGAACATATCAATGGAGATTTTGGTGGGGGTGAGGCTGCATGCATGATGTCCAGTAGCATTGAAAAGATTTGTAACTTTTTCAAAAATTGGAAATGTGCAAGAAAAATGTTTATCATCTTTGTAACGTTAAACGACTTGAATAAGACATAAAATCACGCTGTAACCCACACTTCTTATAACATGCATGAAAACTGAAGTGTTCTACTGTAAGAGTGATGTGCACGTGCGACCAATGCAATTCAGCATTTTGTGCACTCCAACTGACAGCTCTGATAAAACCCAGTTGATGTGTTATACAAGATTGCTGTGCTTACTTACATCCAAATACGATATTACTGGAAGCAGGCTGAACTGCAGTACCGTGTCCAGCAACAAATTTAAGTAATATTAATATGTAAATCACATGCAAGGCAAAGCGTGATTTGTGTTGCTCTCAAAACACCTCAGGAAATAAGATTGGGAATCTGCATATATAAAACGTCACTTGTACATCGACCTGATTACTATATTGGATTCACACCAAGCTGCCCCTCCCACATTTCACAACAAAATTGCGCCCATGACTGTCTACACCCTGCAATGCAGGGTTAACTGCTTGTCATATGGGATCATATTTGTGATCTGAGCAGCTGCATTGGCAGAATAAAATCGGGATGGGTCGGGAATTGTCTACTTGAGTCTTTACTCTTTGCAATGTAAATACTTTACTAAATCACAGTAAGCAAGTTTATAAAAGCAAGTTCATTCGATGAGAACAAGCATAAGTGATTGAATAAACGTAAAAATGAACGTTTCTGTTTGCGACAAGCTACAAAGCAATTTTCACGCTGCCTAACTTTGCAAGCGTAGAATTTTATAAAGAGTTTTTGCCGCATGAATGACATCGTTCTTGCTTTTCTGCTTACGCAGGATGATGTAATCCAAGTTTTGTGTTGATAATTCTTTTCCCACGGGCTCAAAAAAAGACAGGGTGGATGTTTTCAGCAGTTCAGCTACAGCTGACCTTGTAAACGCAAGTAAATCCTATTTCAGGCGACACTCAGTCGTAATATGCGGTCTCGTATAGCCACAATTTTTGTAAAAGTTCAAAAATTTGGGCCAGTACCACATTTTAATTGTGGTCTCTATCGACTACCAACTCTGGCAAGTAAATCCGCACCTCCCATTCCCTGATTTTACTAACAAAAGCGAAGAAGTTAATTACATCATTTTTTTCATTCCTTGTGTATAGCGTTTTACCCTGCTACGTTGGCATGATTGGAAACATTGTACACAACCTCATTGTCTTCCACCTAAAATCGGAACAAACGCCCGCAGCCATGGTGGACATTTTGGGACAGTGCTCACTCAAATTTTGTTGTGTTTAGAAAATTTTCTGTTATATTCACATAGATATACATCTGACTCGACCTCAACTAAATCAACAAATTTTGCAACCGTGTGGTTTTAATCTGTTTGAGTGTTACGCCACAACTGTAAACATTACTGCACTACCGCACGTTGCATAAAAAAACTTACCTCGTTGTTAAAAAATAAATTGTACTGCATAACTTTCACAACAGCATTTGTCATGTTACAGTATGTTTTAAACTTATAATTAAAACAAAAATCTTTCCCCCATAAAAATCTATTTTGTCCCCTCAAACCCCTAAAACCTGGCCACGGGCCTGCTGGTGTATGCCCATCATAGTAACGATTGAAAATTGTGGTAGTGTCACGATTAAACAGTTGTCTAACCGAATCAACAGAAAAAAATGAGAAACGTCAATTAGCGTTATCACGCAGCTGTGAAGTGAACACACATTGGACCATTGTTCCATAATGGAACATGTTGTTGCTAAGCAACCGCAACAAAATTATCGGTTTTCCGGTTCTAATTTTTATGTTAGGACATATATGCAACGGATAATAGAGAACCAGAAGGATATGATTAGTATTTTTGGTAGTGGTCGATAATAGGTTAGGATTTCGTCTATTTTCAGAAGTAATTGAACCAAACAGCTTGCCATCTGAAGGTGATTTTTTACTTGACAGTCATTCGACTTTCAAATCAGATAATTGATCAATCAGGGGAAGCTTGACAGCGAGTAGGACTACAGCTCAGCAACTGAGAAACATCGACTAATTGAAACAATGCACACCATCGTGTATTACTCAATGGCAATCAGTAGCGTTTGTGACGGCATAGATGCATCAAGCTTAGTGTGTCGTGAATTTCATGATGTAACGTTTGTTCCAGTATTTTTTAAGAAACTTGATATATGTTACTCTTGAACCACTGGTGAGATTTGGAGGTCTTCTAAAATATTTAGTGTGCATGTTTTTTTAAAAATGCCAATGAGTCCACTGATGACAACTTTGTCATAAAAACATTCGTAGTCTTCTTTATATTCTTCATATAACAAACATTCGAGTTCCACCGCAACCTTTTTAGATCACCGCCCGTGAGCAATGGACTGACTTGGCCGCCCTCTCTTAAGGTCTGGCAACACTGCGCCTTAACCTGTTGTTAAGTAATCAGAAAAAAAGCTGAAAGAAATGGAACAAGCATCTTTGCTGTAAGGGGATATATTTTGAACAAGACATGGAGCTTGTCATTCTGCAAAAAATATAAAGAACGTTTATGATGAGACAAGCATTGAGCTTCTTGAGTGGCCTATAGAAACTGACCCGAATCGATTCCAAATAAAATTTTGTGGAGTATCGACAGAAATTAGCTCAAAGTATAGAATGATGCATCTATAACCAAAGTGATTGAAGCAAATGCCGACTTGTGTTACCGTATTAAAGGAATAGTTGTGAAATGCCAAACACTACCGAAATAGATTTCAAATCGAGATAAGCACCTACTAAACAACAAAGACGGTCACATCCTACAATCTAAAGTGCTTTTGCTACAATCAAATTGTAAAAAAGTGGAGAGGAAATTTGCGTGTTTTCTGCAGTGAGTCAACTGTTATGCACAATGCTGCAGTTTCAAATAAGGAAACGAATCCTAAATGCATGCAGATGCCTGTTCGAGAACATGCTGAAAGACTGTAACGATGAATAACTTTGTCTGCTACAGGTAACCAATGAATATCCAGCACTGCAAACCGTTCAACCTTATGTAGCGACAAGAAAGCGATGCGTAAACCCAGTTGAAGGGCAGACGATGGAGACAACTGCCGAATCCTGTAATCCACCAATATCTACACCAACAACAGAAGAAACTACCAGCGGAAATCCACCAACATCAGCACCAACAACAGGAGGAACTACCAACGCAAAATCACCAACATCTACACCAACCACAGAGAGAACTACCAGCTGCTCAACATCATTTTCTCCTCGTTTTGTTTTCTTTTCATTTGTGGTTATTGTAATGCAAATCTTAACCTTTCAGAACATCTGAATAAGCAACCAGTGTTCAATGGTTAGTCCCTGCCAATGTATGCAAATGAACGATGGTCAACATGTTAACGCCTTAAACGTTTTTCTAGGGCGAGTAAGAACGAGCCCTTGGCTGAGGAGGTTGGACTTGTTAAATGTGACTCCTATGTTTGCTCGAGTGCGCTGCCTAAACGTTTGTGAAGTCAGTGTTAAATTGCGTGGTTTTACCTCCTGTCCTGGCGATTTCGCCTTACCGCCAACACGAGGGCAACGCCCACCATCTAAGTCGTTGAATGTAAATGCGGAAAATGTGGACAATGACTCTACGTCCTGTTTGAATCTTGCTATGTGTGATACGAACGATCAGCAGAGCGGCTCATCTATGAACGAAAGTGCCTTGTCGCTTACTGAGCCCGACTTCATTCCGCGACTTTGGCGAGAAGCATTGAGGGTCTACCACCATAAGTTTTGTGCCTTCACAAGTATTATCTTTTGTGCCGTACTTGCTGTCGTGTTTTGTTACCCTTTATGCCCTCGTCATAGTCACTGTACGTTTTTATATCACTCGCAGTTACATTTCTTTTCAGACATGGGGAAATGCGGTGATATGCGCTGGTGAGTCGCCACGTTTATTCAGAGTGACTGCTTGTGGCGTTTGATTGATGCGCGTGCTTTTCCTCGTTGCGCTCGCCACGTCGAATTTAACTCCAAACGAAACCGTTCTATTTCCAGGCAAAATAGAGCTTGAAAGTTATATTTGTTCTACAGTACATGGAGGTTGCAACGACCGTTACTGAAAGAACTGGAAGTTTGCTCCTACCAACAATTTCTCTTTGTTATCGAGAAAGAGTTCTTGAAGACCCCCAAAAATTGAATTAAATGTGTAGATTTTTTGTATTTTCATAAGATTTTACACTTATTCTAAAAATTTCCGAAGTTTATTATTTATTTTGAACTCCGCTAACTTAGTCTCAAAACATCCATGACGACTAAAACATTTCCTCACTGTAAAGTTTTCTTACAGGGAAAACACTGTTTGCAAGTGTTGCCGTAACATTGGACATTTTGGTTTTTGCGTACGTTCATTTGCGTTGCATCGCCAACAAACTTAAAAAGATAAGCAAAATGTCGACTTTGCCCCCCCTGAAAAAATTTCCGTGGACGCCCATGGTGGAAACATAAAAAATCAGGCAAAAATAAAAAAATAAACAACACTACCATTAAGTACTCAAAGTGAAAGTGCAATGTCAGTGTAAAAACAAGTTAACAAGAGAAAGACACTTATTTATTACTCAAGAGTTTTATACAAACACAGAGTGAAGTGTGTGGGTTTTTCATTCAGAGTACGTCTGTTAAGATTTACAGGAGTCGACTCAAAAACCATCATATCCAAAAGTTCTGCAGTCCATATTCAAATCCCAGATTTAGTCTAGTCCAGCGTTTTTCGATCTTTGTTCCTCGGAACGCTTGCGTTACGCGACCTTCTTCAAAGTGTTTCGCCGAACAATAAACATGACACATTGCAAGTTCATTTGATTCCTTATGTCACATAGTGGTGTTTATTACCTAGTGAGCCCGAATGTTACTGTTCGCTTCCAAAACTTATTCGCTTTTAGAGACAAGATATTTCGTGCAAAACTTATTCGCTTTTAGAGACAAGATATTTCGTGACTAGTTAAGAGCGGAAACATTTGCTTTGCCAAGTATACGTGTGATGAATAGTTAAAATTTATTATTTGGCATATTATACAATCTGAGGACTGTAATTAACAAACAAATTTTATCAAAATTGCTTCCGCTAGATAGGGAAGACACATACAAGAAGGCTATTATCATGCTTGTTACAAGACTACAAGTTGAAAACTAACAATTACATCAGCATCACTGATGTGTCTGGTTTTGCTATTTTTTTGAATTAATTTCTCGGAGCTTTGGTCTGACTACAGTTCATCATCTGCACGAGGCACTTCTTTTTTAAGAATCCAATGAATTTCAAAGCATGAACCTCTCAAATCGAGATCATTCCCTTTATACGCCTTTTTTCTTGGTGTTCCATGAAACCAAGTAACAAGGCTTTGATGTATCGAAGCTAAAGGAATGAGAATGTCTAGTTTAGTGCACTGTGTGATCATTATTAAAACTATCTGTGAACTTTCGTCAAAATGAGTGTTGCGCGCACCAGCTCTTGTCGGGGAAATTATCTTCAAAACCAGACGAGAAAACAGAATTAAGTCCATTTTTTGCTGCTCTCCAAGAAAGCTTTTGTAGTGTGGTTCGACTCCTCCGTAGTAAATTTAAGGGTCGGTTTAAGTTCATTGGTGCTCATGTGATGAAAAGCTTCCCAGCCACATAGACTCTTTATTAAGATGAAAGTATCATCTCCGTAATTTCTCAACAAATAAAAACTCCAGAATTTCTATAGGCTTGCGAGGAATCAACCGACTGGGCTCTACTTTCATCCTTTTGGGATGATTCAAACCTGCGCATATCTCTGTTCAAGTAACGTCACTCCACAGGTGAAAGAAGCAGGGAATCAATCACAAACATTTAATAGGAAATCGATTTGACCTAACGCTGCGCATCGTCAGGCCTATCACCTAGTTCAAATAGAATTAATTATCGATTCTTGGTATTTACTGGCTTGACCTCGTCTCCAATGAATCGATGCGGGCCCTTGCCGGACAGCCCCTGGCCTCCTCTTTGGCCGCCCGCCGCCGGGTCCGCTGTTATGGACATG
>Ga0210059_1006180_pt1 | contig 19236 bp, 8 predicted proteins | sample Ectturendosymbi2_FD_188042 | JGI IMG/M metagenome (GOLD analysis project Ga0210059, IMG submission 188042) | Ecteinascidia turbinata endosymbiont from Florida, USA - Sample 2 (SPAdes) (version 2) | ecosystem: Host-associated > Tunicates > Ascidians > Unclassified | place: Key West, Florida... | reverse complement strand
ACATACTGTTGTACAGCTAACAATGATTAAGCCAGTAGTTCAGTTTCACCGGGGTACTGCAGCGCCAACGGCGCAGCAAGATCCAAGGCAACTTAAATCTTCATCAAAGGTAGTGTGAACGTACCGGCCGGTTTCATTCGCTCTTGACAAAGGTACTGCAACTTCATATAGCTCTAAATGGGCGCCATAAGCACAGGGTTTTGTGGACCACAGCGGCAAACCATTACATTGCAGGTATTTAAACGATTATTCTTAAATCTTATAAAATTACCTGGAACCCAATGCGAGATACTCGTTTGAAGTCTTAGAAGAGTTCCAAACGAACAAAATATCAGTGTCGAGAAAACAGTTGTTAAAGTTCTAGTTTGCATATGAAATACAGGATGAAGCAGAATGTGGGTGCGCAGATTTACCCTTTGAGACACATTCTCGATGCTTTATTTTTGGAGAGCATGTTAGGGACTTGGGGAAAAGGTTCCGTTGTCTAACTCAGTTAACCCAAAAATGTGACTTAGCAGTTTCTGTTTGGGGATTTTCTTTATATAACTTTCAAAAACGAACACCTTGTTTCTAGTTTTTGCAGTAGTGACACTCGTAAAAAACAAATTCAAACAAAATCTTGGATTTTGTGATTCTATTTGAATAAGAGCTGATGATGCCTATTTTGTAGGCGAAATATATACTCTGTAAGATCGTAGTGTCCGATTGTGTGCTGAGAAAGGATTTCTTTCTCTAGACAAAATCTTGGATATGGTTTGTTTTGTAAGAAAGTAAATAATAAAAAAGAAATGATTCAGTAAAGCCAGACGTATAGTATAAGTAAAAATAGGACCAATCAGCCATTTTTTATTTTAAACTTCAAAATGAAGTTTCGTTCAGGTCAAGGGACTTGCAACATGGATTTTTCTTTTTGATGTGACATTTCGGTCATTTGTCCGAAATAGTCATTTTTTCGTTTTCTGATTTCTTTCTTATGACTGAAAAAAGCATTACGGCCGAATTGACTTAATTTTTTTCTGTCATTCAAAACAAATTCGTTCAGCGGTCGAAAAATGACTGAAAAAAATTTTGCCTATCGTTCGAACAACTGTTCAACTGAACGAGCTGTTCAGGGAACGGGTCTACAAAGTTCTGTTTTGTTCTTCACCTGCAATGGCATTCACATCTTTGTCCATTAATCGCTGCAGAGAAACGTTGATATAAGACACTTCTGCAAAAACTCACGAACTCAACTGCTTCTTTTTTAGGTAGTTTTGCACATTTTGTATTGAAGAAGTGGTTTCAAAAATAGCAGCGCATATTCTTTTACACTTCAAAAATTGAAGCCATATCAACTTCCATGTGGAAACTATACACCGTACAAGACATAACACAACTGCACAAAGTGTAGGTTGGATTGTGACGCAGGGTCACAATTTGTAATAATTATTGTAAATTATAATTTATGGAACTTTGCTGCAGTTTTTTTCCTAAACGTAATGTAAGTGTGCAATCCGTGGGGCATTGGCACCGAGTTGCTATTTATGACGACCTGAAGAGGAGTAAACACAGCGAATGAGTAGTGATAACAACATATTGCGTTTGACGAGCGATCTGTGAAGTAAACATTTCCGGCGTACCTACGTGCATTGCAGGTTTGCAATGTCTAAAACACTTCCTGTGTAACATATGCTCTCTTCTAATAACGTCCACAACGAATAAGTGACTCTCTGCAATTAGTCAGCCTTCGAATCGCCGTGATCAAAACAGGAAGTTCTGACTGGTGGTAAGATTTCACGAGGCCACTAGGCCTTGCAGTGTTTGCATTATGATGTTCATTGACTTATTTTTTGCAGCAGAAATACGATTTTATGACTCATAATAAGAACAGTAAAGCACGATGCAAGAGATCTGTCTTAGTCGTCGTGGTGACAATTGCAATTTGTGTGAATAGAAAGCTTCATAGAATGAAGTCGACGACAAAACAGGAAAACAATCGTACTTGAAAAAAACAGTTTTTTCTCATTAATGTGGTCAGGACCTGCAAAAACTCCCCAGGAGTCTGCATCAGTTGCTATTTCACAAGTTTTTCTCCCCATCCCACAGCCTGATACTAGCATCATGATGCAGCAGCGGCGTACGCAGAAAATTTTCATGGGGGGTCATTGAATGGCAAATGGTAGTCATTAGTGTTTATTATGCGCTGTTTGTGACGTCACCGTTTGACGTCATATCCATGTTTCCAAACCAACGTTTGGCGAAGTTTGTTGACACAATATGCATATTCTTCTACACACACTCTCCTTATCTTATGTGTCATTACACTGAAGATAAACAAACCGCGTTCCAAGTTAGGATATAGGAGAAAAATACACCCAACGCTACGATGCAGCACTTCAGAAGCGCAAAAATATTAGGCTGTGTTAAAAAAGGGGAGTAAAACGCACTCATCACTTCGTCAGAGCAATTTGCAACTGTAAAAAAAGGCTGCGCTGATATCTCGTCAAATACGAACAGTCGAGCACAGAAGGCGTGCGGCTGGAATGGCAGGGGCACACCACGGTTTGCAAGATCTAAAATAGCTAAACTACAGAAGAATTGAGAATGTGCACAAAGTACGCAAGAAAATTTTCTTTTTTTTGTTATGCGTAGAAGTGCAGCAAACTTTTTGTTTTCTTTTTTCCTGCTGAGGCATTATCACATACATGAATGCTTCTATGTTAACAACTCCTGTTTTTGAGTTAGTGCAACAGTTTTATCATGCTACAGAAATTGGTAATGTAGCCAATGCGGTCAGTGCTTGCCCTGATCAGCCTTAGCAGACAACATAAAGACAATTGTTTCGGATTAAGAGAACTAAGAGAACAATCTTAAACATGCGTAGTGCACGTGCGTAGTCCAGCCCGAGCTCGACCTTAATTTCGCGCACGTTATTTCCTGCATCGTCCCACGCAGTGACCTGCTGTGCCTGTTCAGACGTGTAGAGGCTACTTCGCAAATAGCTCCGTATCCTCAACATGAACTAAAGCAAAGCATGTCAAAGTCTTACTCCAACCCAGAAAGCATGCAAGATGCTAAAGAAAACATTTATACAACCATACAGTCTTGGGAAAAAGTCCAAGCTTTATGAAGAAACATGGGAAAATTGAAGAAAACACAAACTTAGTAGAAAGCCCAAGACAAACCGCTGGCTTAGCAAGAGTTGCACAACTACGGCATAAGGACCAAGCACATGACTAGAAATACGTCACGAGTAATGACGACAATATTTATGTAAGCCCAAAAGAGCAAAAATAAACAAGACTTGGAAAGAAAAGCAGCCGCTCCAAACACGATATGGATACTTTTCGTAAACCTGCCATGACATGACAATTCAGGAATGGACTTTCTTCACAAACAAACTATGGCATGATGATTCAGGAACGGATGCCTTTTGCAAACAGGTCATGAAATGACAAGTCAGGAAAACAACCACATTTGGAAATATGAGCTTGAAAACCTCCATATTACGTCACGAAACCAAGGACACACCCACCAAATGTGACAACCTAATTCCAAAACGTGTCAAAGAAGTAAGGACACCTCATCCAAAGAAGGGTGCCTACCGTCATATGACACAAAACGAACCGTGGAACAGCTCAGAAGATATGGTCATGTGATGAACACATGACGTACGACGCTTCCTAGATGCAGAAAAGAAACCAGAAAATTACTATATAAATTACTGCGCATTTTTACATGAATTCAGTCTTCTTGACTCGGTATTAACAAGGTAAACTTTGTGACAAGGTATTAAAAAGATAAAGCAGTTAACCGCGAATAAAAGACCCTACTGAAAAGTAATACTTATGTGTGGTACACTCTGACACTCAGGAAGATGCAGTAAAGATATAATTTCTCGTGGTAGAATTTCTGCGCAACATTTATTCTTGCATTGAAATGGGCTAGAAATATTCTTTTAAAGGCGGTTACACCGTCTGCAGAATGGCAAAAACTGTCCTGGATATTAGCTTTCCCGAACCTACGTTAAAATTAAAAAGCTATGTCTAAAATGCCACTATTCCAGTGATATTAAAATACCACAAAAATTTGTTATGATACAGACGTGAGCTGACGTACTGTTTCGAAGCGTATGTGGTGTGTTGTACTTGTGCCTGCCTTTTAGACGTGCAGGGCGAAAAAACAACAACCCACGATACCGTATAAGCATTTGACCAGAAGTAGGTTTTTGTCTGTAGTGTGCTTCAAGTAAACACCCAAACGATATTAGATGTTTCCAGTTTGAATTTGTTTTTTCCGAGTGTCACTTCCATTGATAGTAGCTAGTTCGAAAAGAAAGTCTTCAGTGTACTTTCAGTCTGTGCCAACGAATACTCTGCAACAAATCAGTGTTTTCTGATTGACGCAAATTCTAGCATTCGGCAAAAAATGTTGATAAGGTGGCAAAGACATCTGCACAAAAGATACGCAATTGTGTAGGTTGATACAAAAATTGTACCCTTTTTTCTAAACATGTTTTGCTTCGCTTCTTTTCGGAAAATGCGAACACACAACGGAAAGAAGGCCGAAACGGGAAACCAATAATAGAGATTCCTGCTCGGCCAGGTTCACTCTATTGTTATTGCTTGTGAACCACCACATTGTTGAAGCGCTTCCCAGTTTAGTGCTCTGGGCGTGTGACGCAATACGGCGACACACTTCACACTTGCATCAATATTGCACTATCTATTCTAGAGGAAAATACTTAGCAGATTTTTTTCGTTCTTCTGATGGATAAAGAAATGCGAAACACATCTATCAGATGCCTTTTACCACGTAACTTTCAACTTATTTGGCTTTTCATCCATAAAGCAATTCGCATGGAGAAGTCGGACAAGAATGCTAGTTAAGAGCACAAATTTTCATGAATGTATCTTTCAAAGACTATGTCAACAAAAGTAAACTGTCAATATATCGATATTAACCTTAAAAGAGCATTAAAGGTAAAACAGCCTCAGTTGCCTGGCAACATATACACCGGAACCCAACCAAATATATCAATTCCACTGCCTAATAAAGCAGATATGGCTTGGCATCTCCAATAGCCACTGCCTTTTGAAGTTACAAGTATTGTTTTCATAAAGCAATGTCTTATGAAGTAGGGAATGAAAAGTAAATACATTTTAACAGGAATCATTCCTTCCGAAATTTGTTTTTGTTTTAGTCTCATCGACAATCGCGAACCTCGTAATTGTGGTTAAGCTCCTCCTTGGAATCCATAACTGTGTCAAACTAATCCTTTTTTGGTGCTCATTTTATTGTACAGTACAAATAGCTTTGGTGTTCTCAAAATAATTCACGTATGCTCTGAAAGTGTACCAAAATCTACTTGCTCAGTGGTCCGCACTGAGCAAGTAGATTTTTTTCTATGCCAGGGTAATCTGGCAGCAGAGGCAGCAGTGGGGAAAGAAACGAGTAACTTTCGTGTTAGACAAGTCAAAAACATTGGATGTTGGCAACAATGGCAAAGGTCACAGATTGAGCACTAGAGTTGAAATCAAACCCCAACACTTCTAAGCCTAATACAATTCGAGCTGTCCGCATTGAACAGTGAGTCAACTGAGTTAGTGACCGAATCGGGTGCAGTGCTAATCTAGCCCAGGGGTGGCCAACCTTTTCCACAGAATAAGCCAAATCTTTCAAACGCGGAATATCGATGCGTAATACCATCGGTTATTTCTTGTACCGATGTTATTTCACGTCATATGTGATTAACCAGGTAATATTTCAAATGTAAATTAAATATATGGTAAAGCAACAAATAAACTTCACATTTATTTACGTTGGATTGTGACTGTAAGTTTGTGCTTATTTCAACAGTTTTTCAATGTTTGGTGTTAAATTTATTACTGAGAACAGTAAAGAATTCTTCAAATTTGAATGAGTCAGGCGTGTACTCGTTTTGCTTTTAATCAATTTCGTAAACGAAATGCTTTTTCACATGTGTATGTCGTTCCAAAACGTCATATAATTCTGAGCGAATTATCTTAGTACTTGGAAACTTTCACACAGTAAGGATCGCCAGAAACAGAAGTTTCAGAAGAACGAGGAGTTGAAGGAAGCTCATCAGATTTTGTTTCCAATATTTAATTTGCTTTCAAGTCAATGAGCTCTGCTTTTACGTTACTTGCCATTTTCATTGTATTTTGCTCATTACGTGAGAGTGGGATGATAAATGCGAAAATGCAGTCTTCTTCTTCAGCAAAATCACAAAAGTGACTTTTAAATGAATCTTACAATAACTTGTTTTTTTCAGGCCTTTTTATTAAATTGCCATTATCAGCAGCACATTCAATATGCTCCTTTAAATGCGGAAACCGGCTCATATCCACATTTTCTAGCTACGAGATTAGCAGTTTTAACTTCACCCTGAATGCAACGATGACATTTAAAGTTAGGAAACAATTTGTTCATGTCCTGCAGTTTCATATACAGATGATTGAGATGGTTATTTACATCATCTAAAAGTGCCAGATCAAATAGACAGTTGTTATCACATAAAAGAGATATTACCTCAGGTAGCTCGTTATTCGCTTCCAGAAAATCATGAACAGCTTCTTTCAAGATGATAACTGATAACTCACAAGGGATTTGTACCAAACAAAATATCGACAGGAACATTGTAGAAGTTTACTATCTTGCTTTATTACGATCACAAGGAAGCAATTCGCCACTTCAAATCATCCAATGCACCATAGGGATAGGTTGACCACACCTGGTCTAGCCCATGCACTACTACCTCGAACTATCGCGAATTATCAAAGCAGGAAATTTCAGTCAACACCACATTAAACATTTTTACAAAACAAGAAAGTTTCATTATATTCGCCTTCTACTTCCAAATTTACATAATTTTTTTCTTACACGAAGATCTGGTTCAGAATTGTTAGCAATGATTCTCGCGTGCGACATGGTGTATATCAAAAATAACTTTCAGTTCAGGGCTTTGCTAATCTAACACATTTTACATTCTGCTTCGCAAGCAGACTCACTTGAAGTAATTTTAAAACAAAATCTCGTGGATCTTTGTGTAAGATTTCTTCGGCATTCGCGTTCTGAAACAAGCAGAATATAAAGTAACTCAACTGAATACATGCAATTAAACGGAGAAAAATGTTAACGTACTCTCACGACATACGACGCTGGCCATTCATCTTTGGTTAGAAATTATTTTAGGAAAGTTTCTGTGAACTTATTTTGTGCATGTGCACTGAAAAATGCAAAATACCAAATACTGTCTCATTTTTACCGTTTTTTAAAGTTTGTCAACCTTTCTTCATCTACTTTTGCATTTCTACAACCCATGAACTTCAAGAATTTTTAAGTTTGTGCAAAGCTGCTTTATCGCTTTAGCCAACAAAAGAACTGCGGAGTCGGAAGAAAGGCACTTAAACAAATATGAAAAAATTTTTGAAAAATGGAGTGCTTTAACGGCGTTTCAAATCATGAATTTATCATGCCCACAAAAAAACTCCATTCTTACCTACACACACTTCTTCGTAGTCTGGACTGTTATCTCCTCGACCTGTTGAAGGCAAATATAAAAAAGGAATAACAGTCATTAAACTTGGAAGTTACTTGGTGTTGTAAAAAGAATAGAGAAGAAATGCAACAGGTTTTACAAAAGAAGATACTGATTTTTTTCTGTCTTTTAAGAGTTTTGATGGTTTTGCATCGAGATCTTGGGTTGCGTCGAAACGCGGAAAAAATGTACGAGTTGCTCTTTTTTCTCAAGTAACGTCAATTGTTTTCCTATGATGTCTGAAATTTTTCTAAAATATTTGCCGTTAAACGCTGAGGTAACTTGGAAATACTGTGACAGAAAAATTGATAGACCTGGTTGGCAACTTAGCAACAAGTTTAATTACAGCAAGTTTGATACTGCCCATCGTCATGTCGCTGGATAATCTTCATGTCGCTCGACTGCCATATTATACAACTTTCATGCTGTCGAATGGTCTTATTGTTGTAGAACAATGTAGCCAATCTCTGATGTTTTGAATTGACTCACTACCAAATAGTTGTCCTCGAAATACCTGTGATTCGCCCAGTTTTCCTATTTATGATACACGTGGTAAAAAGCTTTTAAAAAATGACTGGACGAATCAGGCTACATGCAAACAAGGTTTCAGGCAAAACGTCGCATAACAAATACTCAACGCTTGTTGGGATACAAGACATAAGCGCCGGGTAAGCCTGATGTCCTTTTATGGCTATAAGAAACAACGGTCGGAAGTAAAAATTAACTACCTAGTTTCAACAAATGGGAGTATACTGTTAGCTCTGCTCGTAAACGCTGATTGTTCTTATAGTCCTTCACGTTTTTTATTGTTTCAAAACTGTTAAGCTTTGCCTGTACTTCTACTTCAGAATACAAACAATAAAGAATTCACTGCAAAAACAACTTATAATAAAACGGTCGGAATTTCCAAAAATCTTCAGCAGATGCATGATTAACGAACATTTTGCCACCACAACTTACCGCCACAATCGTTGCAATTCACTGGCTTCCAATTATCTGTGTAGACGTAGACTTGGTTCGTCTTGCAAAACTCTGCATTTATGTTTGAACATGCTGAAGCAGTATTTTACATTAAAACAAAAACTTCTTGAAATACTTTCGCAGGATGTTTCAGAAGTGCTTGTTTTTCACTAAAACATTAGATTTATCTTTGATTAAAGCATAACAAAGAATTTACAATCAAAAGTTTAGTTTACGAGTGGCGTATTGAAAATCATAGCCTAATTTCACATTCTATTATATTAGTACTGCAGGTTTCATGCAACCCAATTATCTGCTTCATTCCAGATGGAACCAATGTTTGACTGCTATAACTAAGTCAAACTCAATTTCTGCAGATAATTTTGCCCTTTAAATGCAAGTGTAATCGTTCATTTCATATGGTGGTTCTTTTCCAATTAATTACATCAATGCGCATGTGACATGCTTTTACATGCCTAAATTTTGCAAGTAAACACGAGAGTAGTATGTTCACGCTTTGCGATTTATTGCGCGTCTGTATTAATGGAAGTTCACGAAAACGACCCGGATATAATCACAGTAATTAACATTCCGCCATAAAGTGAAACGCACCAGCTTAGCGTATGATGCCATAACTTTGATAGTACTGGCAAGTTTCCTATGTGGGTTGAGAGATACCCTTGATCAATCTTCTGGGACAAAGACTTTCTGTTGCGGGATCATGGTGGTCAAGGGCTTTCTTGTTGCGGATGAGATAGAGTGCGTTCAAAAAGTGGTACCATGTGCTGAACTCAAGCGTTTGCAACTGTTCTTAACAGCAAAAGCTATAACCCAACGTTTTCGGGTTTGTTTTTCAAACAGAAGAAAGATGAAAAAAATACACACAAATTACACGATTAAAACCGAAGTTCTGTCGATAGCAAGTGTAAAGCCAAAGAGCAAGGGCATACAGTGTTACAAAACAGCAAAATCGCACCATATTTTGCAAGAAATTATTTATTTAGAGTGGGTAACCATGTTCATCTTCTCCATATTTTACGAATAAAACGAAATCTCTTTGTGTGAATGTCTATAAAAATGTTCAAAGCTACAAGGTGCTTGGTGATCTATATCCACCCCCAAGTGCTGCAAATAATGTTATAGTCCAATATTTCAGTTTTTTAAAGGTAATACGTGGTTTTCATTTGAATTTTACGTTGTGCATTGGTTATTTTCAACCTCAATGGAAATTGAAATCGTTTTTGGAGGATGGAATAACGCCAAACAAAATATTTTCCAAAAAATTAAGCAAATCAAGACCTTTTTCATAAATTTTACTGGCTTTTTCCAACTCTTGAAGTTCTTACCGAGACGCAGGCCTATACGGAATATAAGCGACTGGAGTTTGAGTTAAATTGCGTTTCACTAAAATCTACATAAATGAGACGGAATACGCAGCATTCAAACTTTGACTCAAGTTTGAGTCAAAATTCTCTTTTTTATTAAAATTTGCCTCTTCACATTTGTAGACCTTATTCAAATCTGCTTGTTCTGACAGAAAGGCCACTGAATAACGTCAAAACAGCTCAAGCCCAGCTGCGGATTGTTTCACACCAGATTCTGACAGTTTTGTTTCTTAAACTTTCTATGTGTGTTTTCAACCGGGGCTTCGAAACTTCAACTCACTGTCGGTCTCTCTATAGGTGTGGAAATTGTCATGGGTTTCAAACGAATTTTCTTCAGTCACCGAAAGCAAGAGACGAACTGTCGTTTCGTTTCTCAAAAATTTATTTTTGTAAATCCAGTTGTACCGCAACTTAAAAACGATTGGTTGAAAACATGCCTCTTTCGCGTTTCTGTTGGTGGTTGAGAAAATATTTCCCAAACCTGGTATCGAAGTTCAAGAACCTTGACATTGGTTCAACACTTTGCCACGTCACTGTCATTATAAATTTTAAATACTGTGATACTGTATGCATGGGCGTCGGAAAGATTTCCTCCAGGTGGCGGCAATAGTGGATTTTTCAAAGGGTAGCCAAAAAGATTTTCCAAGGGGGAAAAAGTGGTGAAATTTTATTTCAGCCATTCGAAACTAAGAAAACAACGTTTTTGCGCTGACAATTTCACGGGAAAATGTCAAATTTCAAAATCCAGGGGGAGGCCAAGCCTCTCCCTTCCGACGCCCATGACTGTGTGCTGCCCTGATCTTGCATTTGCAAATCTTGGCTTCAAGCCAGACTCGAAGCAAGACCACCGCTTAAGCGTATTGCAGCTGTGGTGTTCAATAAAAAACGCGCAAAATCGCAATAAAGAGTGCTGTAGATATAATACCACAGCCATGGATCAATAGCACTGTTATGTCTGTATGTCTGTTGACGTGTTGTTCAAGTATCGCCATAGGATCGTAGGTTGCATAAACCAACAAAAAAACGTCGCTTCCTGCATCGGGTGTACTTGCTTAATGTAACGAGTTAGTGCTTGTGCCTTAAAGTTTTTTTGAAAATCTACGTTCCTTAAAGACCGACATTGCCACGCAACGCTTTTCAACCATTTCACATGTTCACTCACCATTCTTGTTGCATCTGTTTTGCGATAGATTGAAAAATTCGCACTCTCCGTCTAAACAGAAAGATTTCCCCTCTCCTGGATATCAACAAAACACGGACGAATCACGAACCGTTTCAGCGACCTACTGTGGTTTGATAAACAAACGGTAATTTAGGTAATTTTATCAGCAGAAGTTTCGCATACTTAACAAGAGTGTAAGTGCAGACAAATATTGGAAAAATATGATTTTGATTTGTATCCGTCGAAAGAAATTTTGTGGTTATTAATTGTGCTGCTTCCATCAACAACCTTCTCAATATAACCAAAGGTAATATCAAATTTCACAACATGTACTGTAGCTTCCGCTTTTTTGCTTATTGTACAAGACGTTATCTAGTTAGCATACCGCTTTCTTTTATTTACAGTAGGCCAACGCGTGCAACGGAGCAATAACGCAAAATCCAGTGCAATTGCATCAATCAAACTTAAGATTTCATTTGTTTATATTAAAGCATTTCAAAGCTTGACAAAATACTGTCAAAATGTACAATGGCGCAAACGATGAGATTTTTAAAATTTGAGTTTGTTTTCCGATTTAGATATCACGCAGATTCTGCAACGTCCAGTGAATACGTTTTTTCGGAAAAACACAAATAATATAAGTGAGAATTTTTTTCTTTTTTTCAATCAGAAGAAACACGTTTCGCTCGAATCAGGTTTTATATCAGTTCACCAGCTGCAGAACGTTTTACTTCTGTTGCAACAAACAGTGTGTGGTGTAGGCGTTAACAAATGATACTTTTTCTTGGGTATGTTGTAAATTATGCGACAAGCTACGTTAACCGATAGTGTGAACAATTGGTTAGTTTACCACATCGGTCGGCAGCCTTTCCGAAGTCGCGGGCCAAAAACAACCTCTGCAAGGTATGGCGGGCAGTGCTAATTTTCCATCAACAATTCCTTTCCTTTGCTGTTGCTAAATCTTGGGAATTCATGGAAATTCAATCAGATTAACTCGTGATTTTCACAGTTCGTAACGAAAGCCCAAAATACGACATAAAGCACATTTATAGCACAATGTCGAAGGAGGGCAGATTCATAAAACATAATTAGGCTGGCCATACACAGTTACTACAATTTGGTAAAGGCGCTTCGGGCCGGATAATTTTGCTTCGCGTGCCGGATCCGGCCCGCGTACCGTAGGTTGCCGACCCCTGGTTTACCGCGTTTTAAGAAAACTTTCCTTTTGTCGCGTACTTTGTCCCGGTTTGTGTATGCGCATGTTTCAGCTTTCTTCAGTTCAATAATGCAACAGACATTTTTGGTCCATTATTTTTGAACTATTGCTTCCACATCATGAAACGCGAAACGTTACTGGCTACATTGCATTTGGCTCACTTACCTTGTGGAGATAAAACTTGCAAAATACATGACAAGCAAGGAATAATAGACTCCAACATTGCGTTGGAAATTATGAAATATAAAGACTAGCCGTGCTACGAACTTGGTGGGAAATGTATCTTATCATTGTGTTTGGAAAGTCGCCTACAAATGCTTTGCTTTCATATTCTGCACGTAAGAGAACAAATGGCATTTTTTAGCTGAAAGAAATACGACAGTTTGGATACAGAGCTTTGTTTCATGGGTAAAAAACGTTGCAAGTGCAATAAGCTGGTATAGGTTTTTATAATAGCTTTATACATCATGAAACAAAAAATGGAAATGCAAACACAAGCTCGTTTTTCAACGAAGCGGCCTATAGCCAGACGCGTAGCAGGGTTCAACCAAGCAGTGTCCCCCCCCAATTCCAAAAAATTGGACCAAAATATTTCAGTTTAATCAAGCCGTTGATGGATAAGTCAAAGAAATATACTTCAGTGCAAATCAACCAAACTTCTTGAGGAACCTATCCTGTACTTGGTCTTTCAGTTGAATCTGATAAAAGCAACATTCTTTGCCAATTGTCCATGATTAATCAAACGGTGTGTAGGTGTAAGTGTTAGGGAATTCATGCTTCATATCATGGCTGACCTTTATCGGAGACTTAAGCTCTGCGTGGGAGTAGGTAATTATGAAATACAAGCTTGTATCTAACCGATTGTAATCACCAACCGCAAGTAAAAGCAAGGGTGTAACGCTGTTCGCAGCCGTTTCTGCCGCAGCAATTTGCTGTATCCTACGGTAACATAAGCTTCATATCACGACATTCGCAAAAATTCCTCTCTGATAATCCTGGCGCGCTACAGACATAACTTATCCTTGTTTGCGGTGTCAGCTGTAACATTAAATGAATATCGTGGCTTTTTGTTTTTGTACAATTCGAAAACTAAATGCGTAAATATGGGGTGATATCCATTTTATATGTCTTGAGGCTAAAACTTTGGCTGAGAAGCGATTCAGTTTCAATGTCTTCTCAATAAGCAAAGGCTTGCAGAGGTTTGATGATGCCCGGGGCGAATACTTGAATGTATGCCCCCTACGAATATCTAGTATCGAGGAATGTGAGAAATATAGGCAGAGCAAAACTACCAGTCCAGACCTTTTCTACATGCAAAAAGATTACGCCACAAAAATTTCGCCTCAAGTGAGAATTAAGAAGAGAAAAAAATTGAACGAGTCTCGTAACACGTTACGCAACAATAGTTAGGGCCTTGAACGTTGTAAACAGTGGTGCCAAACCTGAGGTTTTGCCCCCAGATCTGAGGTTTTCAATGCCTTTTTGGGTTTCTGGGTATATCTTTGGAAAATCGGGGAGTTAACCTTTTACTGCATGGGGGGTATTTAAGATAGCGTATGATTGAAAAGAAGGATATTTGCCACTCTCTTCTGCAAGTCTAGAAAGAATATGTTCGCAGATGAATTCCATGAAATCCAGCAGAACCGTTGGCTCTTTGAAAGCAGAAACAGTCGCAAATAAACTACCTTTAAGGCTACCACCAAAACAAATTAGACATGCATCACGTGGGTGGGAACCAAAAAAAATACAAATGGTCTGGATGGGATAGTAGGCAAGAGATACAAAGAAAGGCTTAAATTTCAAAAACACGAATCTGCCATTGATACTGGAAGTGAAAATGAAGAAGAATTCTTGCAACGTGTGATTAAGATATCTTGCGACATATCTTTTCATGTGTTTTAAGTACCTTGAGACCTGCTACTCATTCTGGAAATACAAAATGACGAGGAATGCGTTTTATTTTGTCGTTAGAATAACTTGGATGCTGTATGCCTTAGCTTGTTCTTTTTATGCAAATATGTGATATTTGTGTTATCTGGAAAATATTTGTTTTTACACTTCGTTAGCAACGATAGATATCCAGTTGTACTGTTCATGAATGAGTGATTCCTCGATAGTAGAGAGATTGAGCTGATTTTGTGTATCTTCCTATCTGGGGTTTTCTGTTTACAGCTAGGATAAGGTAATGAGTCTAAATGGGGTTTTCCAAAAATTTCATCGGCAGCCCTGGTGGTGAAACGTACTTGCAAGGTCGTAGAGTTTTGCAGCCAGTTTTGGCGAGAAAAAGTGAAGTACATTTCAGAAAGAAATCTGGCGGTCTGCTCAAAAAACAGTACGTTTTTCAATATATCATACTTGGCGCTGAAAGTGCTTTAGCAGCTCTGAACGATGCTCTGAAAATATTTACTGGATTATTTTGATCTTTTTAAAACTATTGAAAGCGAAGAATCTATCACCAAACCGTAACGCATGATATAGCCCTGCGACAATTCGCATTGCCACTAAAAATGAAACCAAGCAGACAAGACACCATCGTAACATAAAGCGTTCTTTACTCATAGACCCAACTTTGAACAAAGTTTAAGAGGTCTCGGTTTGTGTTCACTCTACTGTCCGTTTTGTTTTGATTTTGGCGTTGATAGTGAAATCGTAATGAATTACGAATGATAAAAACAATGCCTTTTACACTTTTCAACAATATGTCGCTGCCATACCTGTGTTGGAGACACTTTGTGCTCCAACATGTCAGGAAATAAAAATAACCACAAGACTGAAAGTATTGAAGATTCCATGGGAACAAGAAAAATGGATGTTATTGATCACTAAGTAGACTGGAATATACGCCATATGAACACAAGAATGGCAATGAAATCACTCTGATTTAAAGAGAAGATTCCAAAGCGAGCTCCTTTGGTCGAGTTAAGTTCGGAAACATGGATTAAAGTGGTACTAACCCGATCGACAAAAAGGAAGGGGAAGTTTATACTTATCCAACTGAGAGTGATGGACGAAGTGAGAGGAAAGACATTCTTTATTGGGATAAAATGTGGCGAGACAAAACAATGGTTGAATATGAGATACTAGAGGTGGCACGGGCCAGCACTTTTGCAGCCCGGCCCGCCCGGATCTAACAAGAAACCGCCCGTCCCGTCTATGCTAAACCACAACTTATTTTCTGGCCCGAACCGACCCGTGGCCCATAATATACCGTAACCTCAAAAGCAAACTAACAACACTTCAGTTTTCAGTTCATTGTCCTTTGGACAATAAAACCATGTAGTCTTAATGGCTGTAAGTCCGCCAGAGCACTTTTAAAAACTTATTCGTCCGCCGCCTGTAACGTGACACTAACACACGGCAAGTGTGTGCTAGGCTGCACTACACTTGCTAGTAACATACTGAACTTAAACCTTAAATCCTAACCTAAACCTAACACCTAATCCTAAACTAGGGCTTCCCAAACTAGGATACATGTAGCCCTAGGCTAGTAGGGGTGCATTTGCCTATCTGAAGGGGTACATTTGAGGTTAGCAATAGAAGGCAAAAATAAGTTTACAGTTTACATATTATTCATTTCGAAATATTTATACACACATCAGTGAATATTTTTTCAATATCATTATATGTTTATTGGTAAATACATTCTTGTTATTTTCCACGGCCTTTTTGTCATAAGAAACTTTAGGGGTAGGCTACATGATCATCTATCGAAATGCTGAAGAGGCACATGGCCATAGAAAGTTTGATAACATTTGTCCTAAACCTAAACCCAGTCCCGTCGCCACGGGGGAGCTTTGGTGGGCTTATCCCCCAAACAAACTCCAATCCCCCAAATTGAAACATGAAACACTATAAATCAGTGGGGTTTTTGTCAATTTTTAGAATGTCAAGCCACCCCGCACAAACGCAAAGCCCCCGCAGAAACGCAAAGACCCCCTATTGAAAACTGTGTGGCGACGGTTCTGCCTAAACCACGACGACAGACTATAAATTAAAGTGTATGTTGCTTTGATTGATTCATAACGTGGTTCACTGGTTTGCGTGGAAACAAATGAAACAGAACATTAGCAGAACGGTAAAATGGAGAGAACAGTAGCAAAACATTTCCTTGTTAGATTTTGAAACTTTGCAAAACAAAAATTTTCGCCTAATTGGCGAGCAGACCGCAGCGGCCCGGAATGACGTCACCGCTAAAAATTGTTAGCGGACTGTTTCAAAACCTTTAGCGGACTGCCCGAAGACTGGACTATTAGCGGTCCGTGCCGTCTCTACTGGATATCCTTTGTACCAGGACAAAGATTGTATATATGGGATAAACAAACGTGTTACGACAACTTAACTATTGGAAAAATACGTAACAGTGTGGATCGAGCCTATGAACTAAATCAAGAGAAATGCGCATAAACCCTACTGACGCTACAAACAGACATGGTAGACGAATTACTTGAACTAGTGTTTTCCTGAATTGCATCATAAGAGTGGGAAATCTGAAATCACTCCCATCGCCGTTCTGCGCTTACACAAAAAGGACAGAAATGCCCCAAACTAGCATTGATGATCCGAACAAAAAGAGCAGAAGCAAAGGAGAAAAAATAAGAGGAAATCGCCGAAAATGAAAACCTGTTGGTTGTTGACCACAACAGAACCGTTAAATAATGTTGAGCGAACTCATAACTGTTGAAAATAACCGGAACAGATCCTTGAACCTAATAAGAAGAAAAGATGAGTTTCTGAAACGCCAAGCCGAGCTCGGTCGAGAAAGCGACTGCTCCTAAAACTTATTCCGATTACATTTAATGCTCTAATGAACCAAACGTTTGTTTATTAACTGTGGAAAATATTCATGTTATAACATTTCAGTTAATGTGTATACGACAAGCGAGAGTGAGTATAGCGAGTGAGAAATTGTATAATGTGTGTATAAAAGAAACAAATGAGAAACGACTTTGTGGAGAGATAACCAAATTAGCGAAGGCATAGAAGAAACTCTGAAAAAAAACGGAGAAAGATGTGGACAACTGAGAGACCAATTGCAAGCGAAAATGTAACAATGTCACGAAGATTGAGATACGCCCAAGTATAAATATTGATGCGATAATCATCTCAAACTTGGCACAGTTTCCGACCAACGGCAGAGGGGGCAGCTCTACGGACTGGGACTGTCGTCAATGGATTTAACGGGAGAATGCCTGAAGAAGCCCTAGGGCAGTACGATTGTTGCTTCGTGGCCGATGACACATGTTGTCCCAGTGAGCGATCTCACACAGAACGGGAGTTCATCTCTATGAGGGGAGGAGCCTAACTTCTTGTGTTAAAACCTTGAGTTTTCCCTTGAAGAGAAGATAAACTGGTACGATGATCTTCTAAGAGTGAACGTTGTGAGCACGAGAGAACGAAAAAAACAAGCACAGTGACTGATGTCACCAAGAACGAGAAAACAAACGGGGGCGAATGCTAAGAGAAAGTGCGCAAGTTTGAGAAAAATGACACGTTGTCATCCGAAAGAAAAACAGACCTTGAGCAGGTCTGTGCAGACTGTCGTCTCAGTGAACCGATGTTCACAAAAGACTGTTGCCTCAGTGTGACCTGATGGTCAAACACAAGCATGTTCTTCACATGGCGATTGAGCCAGAACGAAAACTTTGCGCGATTTCTGGGCTATAGGCCAAAGCAAGATCTTTTCCTGCAACAGCGAGTCAACAACTACGTCACCGAAACAACTGATTGCCGCTACGAAAACGGGAGTCGAGTTGCTTCAAAATTATCGAGCGAATGTCTTGAAACGATCATTTGCGAGTTAACTATTAAACTGCGAAGTCATTTTTCTGCATTAGTGTCAACTTATGTTATGTTCGAATCGAATGAACTTGTGAGTATCGTATTTTATTGTCTGCTGTGCTGTTTAAAATATTTGAATATATATAAGTGTAATAAATGTGTTTTTGAATATAATTTAATGTGAGATACCATTGGCTGGTTAAAGTAAGTCAATGTTTGTCAAACATGTTGTCACTTTTGTCTTTCGGGTAAAAGAGTAACCTGCGCTGGCTGAGCTAGTGAATTTTTCCATTAGCCTGAGTGGGGGGCAGAAATAGCCGACGTAACATATGACTGCGAAGCTTAATACTTAACCACTTTATACAAATTCTAACGGGCAGGGTTTGATAAAACCTGTGCACCCCTTGCGAACCTCTCACGCACTCCAGTTAGCATCCCAGATTCTAGAGAGAATCAAGAGATCTTTCGAAAACTACAAGTCGCAGATTACGAATAGGCTAGCAGGAATTCGCCAGCCTACAAACGGGGAAAGCGAAATAGGGGTGTGGCCTAAGGATAACGATGGCAGTGCTTCATCTCTCTCTTGGGTCGCATAGATTTTCATGCCCCCATCAGGCAAGTTACCATCAGATCCATGCAATGTGTGTTAGTGACCTTGCATTACAAAAGCATCTAGCTATAGCAGTTTAATAAAACGTAGTTTTTTAATAAATGTGTTTTTTGCCCGGGGCCATCGCCCCGTTTGTCCACCCCCCTTCTGCACGCCACTGTTTAATAAACTATAGTCACTCTTTAGCAACAGCAGCATTCATTCTAGATATTCATTTGCTGTGAAATCTATTGTGACGGTTCAATCACAATTATGTGGACCCATAACGTTTCCATCATGATTTCCAATTACCGTGCCGATAGCCGGCGAGTAAACAATCAATCTTGTAAAGACGTTTGGTGGTACAGAACTTGAAGATGGCGTGAAGTAGGAGATTCATCCCAAAGCTTTTCGTCTGACACTCTTCAGGGGATATCGTCAGAATGAAGTGGAGATACTACCGAACTGGTTTATATACAGAAAAGAAGAGATCTCATTGGTTAAAGCAGTGGCCAATAAGAAAGGGTTTAGGAGATAAGAAAGGCGAGTTCTCATTGGTTGAAGATGTAATTTGGACCTCGTCGAAACGTTGGACCGGTCAACCAA
>Ga0210059_1006179_pt1 | contig 19237 bp, 15 predicted proteins | sample Ectturendosymbi2_FD_188042 | JGI IMG/M metagenome (GOLD analysis project Ga0210059, IMG submission 188042) | Ecteinascidia turbinata endosymbiont from Florida, USA - Sample 2 (SPAdes) (version 2) | ecosystem: Host-associated > Tunicates > Ascidians > Unclassified | place: Key West, Florida... | reverse complement strand
TGTGTGGCAAGAAGAGAGCCTTATACAGCTGCTGAAGAATTTGTGAAACCATGTGAACTACGTTGGTAACAGTTACTACTTGCCTTCAGACAAGGGGTACGAGAGAATTTTATGAAAGCTCAGGGGGTACGAGCGCGTAGAAAGGTTTAGAACCACTGGCTTAGAGGTTTTCCCCAACAAATTTCTTTCGAGATGTCCATACGACAGAGCAGTAGACTGTAGCTGAGGAGTGTAGGTCAACTACCCATGGGGTAACACAAATGATCCATTCCATTAGGGCTGATTAATATTTGCCGTGAGCGTGAAGAATTTACCTAAAGTGTCAAACTTCACCCGTTCATTCATCTTGCTGATGACACTACGTTACCCATTACCCAGGAAACTGCAAGCAAAGTAAGCAGTGCACTGCAAATGTGGATGCAATAGAACATGTTCCCTTTAAATCACTCAAAGGCAACACTATAACAAGCCCGTTCATAGATTTAGAATAAAATCTAGAATTAACGATTGTTATTATTAACCATGCAGCTTGCAGCAAACATGTTGGTGCGTATGTTGACCACAAGCTTTCTCTGGCTGATCACATACATAACTTCAAATAACTTATCAAGACAAGGTGCCATGTGAGCAAACGTGCACCAAGACTACTTCAAGTTAGCTTGCAGCCATCAGCAGTGAAGTTAGTGCCTGGATTGAATCTGATAAAGCTGTTTTGAACCGTGCAAATGTTTGTACATAAAGATCAAAACCTACAGTTCATTTTGTTACCATGTATCTTAACCGCACACAAAAGGTAAAACTCATTTAAACCTACAGGATGATGTACATCAGAGTTTTTCAAAGGAAAATGTTAGGTACCCGGTATTGATTTGTAGGGACCCGATTTTTCTGATTCTAGGGACCCGATTTTCTCTGATAATTTCGCTGATTCTAGGGACCCGATTTTCAATTCTGGGACCCGAATCGGGTCTCTAAAACACCTTGAAAAAAACCCTGATGTTTATACATAATTGTAGGCTACGTAACCCTGAAATAGGAAAATAGAAAAACTTACGTATAGTTTTTACAATGATAGTTTTCCTCTGTATGAGATATTTGCTTCAGACAAGTCCAAACCATGTTGTTACCGGCATTGGACACCTTTGGCAGTTAGCTGCAACAACTAGGTGGGGAAAGGACTCTAAAACAAATTGTCCAAAATCTGCTATAGCCTACCGCTTATCCTTAAGCTTTCTCCACTTGCATTCAAAATGCAATAAGCTTATTTCTACATCATCTAAATGGCTGCATTTGCATATTGCTGAAGAGTGTTTTGTACGCAGTTTGGATTCTGTGTGCTGATTTCAGCATGTATGTTTTTTCTTTTCGCTTTTCGTTATTTTAATATTTTGGTTTTTGTCATCTGTGTGTGTGTGTGATTCGAATGTTTTTTCACCATTCCCGGATGGCTGTCACCCAAGGAAAACTGCTGTACCACACAAGGCCTGTCAGTGAACGCCAGCTGCTGCCTTACGAGTGTTCAGACAGTTGTGAGACATGCACCTAATCTAAGGAAGATGGATAGATGGCGGCATCTTTTCGGCGTTATGCTACAAAATTGCTGAAGACCAGCAATCGTTTGAATGTGGAAATGGTTTTGGCGACCTGGGTTTAAGTTGAGTTTACTTTGCTACACGGATCTGAGCAGGAGCGGATCCAGGGTGAGGGCGATCGCTCCCCTAAAACCTACGAAAGTAACTTCATTCACCATGATTTTGTAGCCTATAATTCGGAAAAGCATTCGCGATATAAGGCCATTTTGCCGTCCACTGTTTTGTTACAACAGTGTTATGAAGTATACTTAATCTCTCATACAGTTGTGAACCCGTAATGAGACGACTACCAAATATTACTGAAATCACCCCCCTAACCTTGCTGGATGGATCCGCCTCTGGATCTGAGCAATACATTCCCTAGATACCGGTTGCGACCATGCACTTATTGCACAACTATGCTGATCAACAGACCTACACTCTCATATAAATTTGTCTTCATCCAATTTATCACGAATCTTCAAAGCAACTGCAATTCGACCATCAACTTCACAGTGCAAGCGGTACAGATAGGATTTTTGCGAAGAGCTCACGGTGTGACTCTTCCCGACACTGTGCACATCTTTGAAATTCGTGAAGCCCTGAATGTCGAGCCACTTCTCCGAATCGAGAGATCCGAGCTACGTTGGTTCGGCCATGTATCCCGAATGTCCCGGGAAAGATTAGCGAGGCAAACCCTGCATGCTACAAACGCGGGAAGACGGCCCGGAGGTGGTCCAAGGACCAGGTGGAGTGACTATAACTGCGACCTTGCTTGATCCCGTCTTGGTGTGGAGCCAGCAGATCTATCTGAGATTGCTGTTGACCATGAGTCATTTCGAGTCCTCTTAGGGCTGCTGCTCCCACGACCGCCCCAGAGGAAAAGCGAGTTTAAAAGTGAATGAATGAACGTCAAACCTTGAGAAACATAACTGATGAGAGGTGTTCGACGAGACAACTTGTCAATAGCTTTTTTGGTGTCCCGGCGGTGTCTTGACTTTTGTCAATAACCTCAAATCAGCGTCGCAAAGTGATAGCGTCGGCTGGCTCTTGCTAAGAAGCACTGGAATAGGAAGAGATTTTGATGATCTTATCTGAGCTTTATTTGTGATTTACATGGTGAAACGAAATGCTGCGCAGTTCTTCCGCGCGAGAACTAATCACGAGTTTGCAGAATTCCCTTTTTCCTTTTTCAGGTGCACAAAGCGCTGACCTGAGCTGGGCTTGTCGCACGTCGCAATTTGAGGTCGTTCTCCGGTCAGTCACCTGTTTGACCCGGAAAAGAGATCGGCTGCACGTACCATAAAAAAAACAACAGAGGAGAAATCGAGCGGAGATTTCATTTGCACTTAATGAAAATACAACTAACTTTTTGCTCGCTGTCTTTCTGGTAAAATAAATGAGCAACTTTTTGCTGGGTAACAAACTCGCATCCCTTCTTTTGACTTGTATTTCAAGTCAAATAAAAGTTCGAGTGCACATTATGTCAAAAGTTTACATCCTAACTGAGGCGACGTTTCTTTCGGAAAGATCAAATTTATAATTGCCTCACATACAACTGATCTGTCAGTGAGCAGCTGATCTAAAGTCGGAAGCTAAAGAGAGAAAAACTAGTCTAAGCTCTGATTAGATAACTGAGCTGTAACCATGAGATCACAGCAGACATTTAAGACTTTTTCACTTTTTCTGCACCATGAATTACTGTACAAAGAAGATAAGCGCCCAGATGGCCACAACAAAAGATCTCGTTTTACTGCAAACTAACAAGTTCATCAAACAAATCAACCACACAAGACTTTCTTTGAAATTCTACTTTGGTATTCCGAAGAATTGTAGTTCTCTATGTAATGGATACTGCTTTTGCTATATTAAGGATGAAATATACAGCATTCTGCTACGCCAAGTTTACAGTTAGATCTATTTTTCGTCTACCGAAGAACAAGGTATCTGTAAAAAGTAATTGAAAATATGTGATCTACTCGTATTTACCTCAAACGCAACTCCAACAGATGACAAGTTTTTGGAATTTATTCAAATCTCTCCGAAACTAATGAGGAACGCCTTTAGTGGGACATTGATGTTTCCTACAATGCAAATCTTCAACACAGTGCACCAACTCCACGTTCTCCGTCTGTTTACAATCTCAATTGCATCACACATCTTACCCGCGTGTCTTTACAACCCAAACCTAGTAAGGCCTGGAAAATCTAGAAATACAGCCAAGCGTAGAATTTGCAGGAGTTATTACATTGCATGTTAGGAACAAGCTCCTGGCGAGCAAGCTAGAAAAAGCATCAGGATTGTTAGAAATACCAGAACTTGCTGTAGCAGACAATTAATAACATAGAATACTTCAGTTTCCTACCAAATTCCTCCCTTACATGAATATCCTCCCAGGATTTAAAAATTTCCCTTGGTGAGGCAAGTAGCTCGCGGTTAAGAACCACTGAGTTAAGGTGCAAGGCAAACGCAGCCGGGCTTTTAATTAAACTGCTTCGTATCTATGATGCAATGTCGATCAACAGCCTTCGACTAACCCAATCGAAACATGTGTCCAGGAGGCATACACAAGGAGACTGAAAACGGGGCGATGTTGGAATTAAGTGTGTGTGTTAACCTTGACCTACTCAGGCAGGTATCGGAAGAAAACAACATTTATTTTCAGACATCTCACACAAACACAACACATATATAAAATAGCCCATCTCCGCAACATGGCGAAAAAATTGGCACGGAAAAAACCCAAGCGATCACAACGAACCGTGAGACGCGGTGAACTTTGCAAAGCACTTACAAGCCTCACCTTCCGCTCGAAGGACATTTGGCATAGTTTCAACTGGAACGTGACTGTGCACGCTGACATGAAAACGAGCGCTGTTAAAAAAATGGCGTGGACCACGACGACGTACTTTTGGTTTTCGGGTTTGTCTGCAAAAACGTTAAAAAACAAAAGCAATTAGAACTTTGTAACAAGCAAGAGGCTGATGAGAGTTAGAGAAAATCGAATAAGAAAAACTTTAATGAGCAAATAACTAAAGAATCTTCAAAACACAAGCAATAAACAAAGCGAAATAATGCATTGGCTACATTTATATACTTCTTAGGGATTGAAAAGCGCAGTTTGTGACGATTGCAATAAAGTTTTAGGCAGTTTTGCGCAGCAGTTCAATCCAACAAGTTATTCCTGACCTGCATCTAGACAGCCTAAAATACCGTATGAAAACCAGCCAAGAGCTGGGAGGCTGACCAAGCACATACATCTAGTGATGTTTATGAAAAGTTTTTCAACAAACGAAAAGCGCAAATTTCTATCAGTCCCTATTAAAAATTTCTACATTTGTACATTTTAAAAAGCAAAAATTGACTGCAATCGTAACAGCCAAGTGATCTGGGTGCGCTTTCTTGAAGGCCACAGATGCAAGTCCCCCAATTGTTATTTATAAGTGATGGAATACGGAGTAATATCGTAAGAAAGAACGCATATATTGCCCATTTTTGAACGAGGAGCAGCGTTTCATAAGTTTGGAACAGCGCATGGCATTTTTTCGCATTAAAAACGGATATATCATAGAGAATTCAGGGTTGCAGAGTCGGAGGTAAAATGTCCGACTCTAACTTCGACTCCTGGCTTCCATAATTTCCGACTCCTTAACATAACGTAAATGAAGTTTGGCTGTCAATAATGGCAAAGAAGCGAGCTAAAATTATTTTACAAATAAGCATTTTGTTATTGTCGCTAGATACATGAGTTAAGGTTTTGAATTAATCTATTTATTCAAAAGAACAATTACTAACCATAAAAATTAATTCCGTTAAAGCTACTATAACGTGAATGAATTAAACAACAACAATTACAGGTTGAGATTATGTGAAAGCACTAAGCAGCGCGCACTGTTGTGTACGAGAAAGCGTTCTTCCTATGATGCTGGGTTATTCAAGCTAAAGGTAGTTTATTTCGCAGCAACTTAGCGATCAACGTAAATCGTGGTGCACAGCAAGAATTCTCTGTTTCAATAAAAGTTTCAAAAAAAAGTCTTCCATTTCCACAGGCAACGAGTTAGGATTCCCAACTTGGGAGTGCGATATAAAAAATGATTCAATTGGACTTCCGGAGTCGGAGCCAGATAAAAAATCCGACTCCGACTACTAGTGTTCTGTGTTCTTAGGATTCCGACTCCACCCAAAAACCTCCGACTCCGCAACCCTGAAGAGATGTGCATCAAGGTCCTGATATAGGTTACTAATGAAGGATTTTTGATTCAAAATAGAGAGAAATTGCACTTCACTAAAACCTCATCAGGGTTGCTAATTTGGACTGTTTTTGATCCAAATTTTTGAAATGTGGTCATTTTTTGGCATGTAACATCTGGCTTTAGAAATGTTTTCGCTCCAGTGACAAAACTTAGCATGCGTGCAATTTGATGATCTGTCCTAATGGCACGGTTATGCTAACGAATGGTGAACGTAGATTGCAATGATGGACAAAAAATGTTTTTCTATCTGAGGATTATCCAGGAAAGAAACTGAAATCCTTTTTTTCACTTCTATTTCATGGTTTGGATGTCTATAAACTTTGTCTTCAGTTACAGATACTACCCATACTCACTTCGCAAGTTGCGAATTAACTTATACAGTTGTGTTCATTCAAGTTGCATAAAATTAAAAATCGAAAAATAATAACTGACTTATTCGGCAGTTCATAAATTTGGATCCTGTTTTAAACTTTTTTGAAAACTTTTGACCAAAACTTGGACCTTATCAGGAAATGTTTCGGACCTATTTGCTATTCTGTATCTGGAACCTGAACTTTATGTTTTGAACATCTGCCCATATATGATTCATTCTTTGTTCAAAACACACTATTTACTCGACAATCACTCGCGACAAAGGAGATGCAGGGTATGGCTCGCGATGAGAAATGATAAAAGGCGCCAAATTGACCGCACGGGGCAACTTCTATTACGAGACAACATATGGCGATCAGCTTTAGGGTGGCTTTTGCCGTGTCGCAGCAGGTTGAACGACTGCAATTCACGCCCGGCCAACAGCTGAATGGCTAAGATGTCGATGGAATATTTATGGCATGCAAGAAGTGCGACAGTTGGAAACCACGCGCATATTAGTTTCGCGCCAAAGCATAGACAGGTTTCGCCAAACCTTCCTGCGAAAACCATGGATGTGCTGATCTGTAGCTCGTGAATATGATGAAAGAGCCTTTACAGCAGGCTTTCGTTTGAAGCATGAAGATATAAGTGGCCCGCAGTGAATATGAATGTTGGCGTCTAAGGTTGCAGCCATCAAACATTTGCCAAAATTACAGGCGAGCCTCAGAAAACGAAACGTAGCGCGAACCTCACAGAGCAACAGAATGCAGAACCTTAAGATGTGCTTTTTATTGCTCGAAAGTGTTGATTGGCAAACTCCACAAACATAACTTTTGCAAAGAGACTCGTCCAAATTGGGTGCTCCACCAGTACCGACTATTATATAGCCCGACCAATGGTTGTTTAGGTCCGGCTCAGCCCGAGGCCAACTCACCATTCAATTTGAACATTCAGGTAAGTCCGGCCCAGTACGGGGTTGATTTCAAATTTAAATATCAAAGTTTACTATAGAAGCAACCTGCACGCATAAAATCTTTTCAAATTTGCTAAGTTAATGTGAAATTTTCAGGACTGCATAAACGGATTTTCTGACAGTCAAAATTGCTGCTTCATGTTTGCACTCATATCTATGAAAACAGTAAGCTGCATTCCATTCACCATTTTCAAAATCGTTGGTTAAGCGAATGGTTGAACGGTTGTTGCACCCATTCAGATGCAAGACCAACTTTACGTCGCATGGTTTCATCACTCGAAAAAGGAGGAACTTTAGACAAAGTTACATACATTTCGAACAAACTTTCAAAACATTTGAGGTGTATGAATACAGGCGGTGAAACGAAAATCTGAGGCTCAGCAATGCCCGTACAATCTTTATCTCAAAATATTCCGAGGCTAGCCATCATTTTCCGGTCTAGGCACAGAATTCCAATGTCTATCTTCAACTAAATCTATTGTTTTTGACAACACTAACACATGCCGCGTTTTTGCACGAATTTTCGCTACACGCTGACATCAATTCGGTTCACTGAAAAGCGTGTTAGTCGTACTTGTGATGGTGTCCAGCAAACACATTCTCCTTCCACGAACGACGTGATATTCGCCAATTCCTCCCAGCGGCAAACCAGAAACGACCAAGACAATAATGATTGTCACGGGCAGACATATTTTGAGCATCTGCAACGTAAAGGCATGTAAAGATAACTGCAATTCGTTGCATTTTGGGTTACTTTAAGAAGACCTACTTTTCCTCATATGTGGGATTCTCACATGGGCAGCAGCTGCACAAAAGCTTAAATACGGTTTGTACGCTGTGAACTAATTTTGATGCATGCTTTATCTATTTACGAAGTTTTGATGCATGCTTTATCTATTTCTTTGAACATTTCGAAGTTAAACAGCTTATGCATCAAATTATCCTAAAGGTCATAGCATTTCATCTTACAACATAGGCACACTTTCCGTCATTTTTAGAGATTTTGTGGTGTGGTGCGCTCACGAGCAACCCGCATCTTTGACGTATGTGCTGTGGCAGCGTTTTTTTTTAAGGAAAATGTTAGGTACCCGATATGGATCTGTAGGGACCCGATTTATCTGATTCTTGGGACCCGATTTTCTCTGATTTTAGGAACCCGATGATAATTTTCTCTGATTCTAGGGACCCGATTTGAAAAAATACGAATCGGGTCCCTAAAACGCCTTAAAAAAACCTGTGCTGTATATACATATTTTGTGTCGCGAGACTCCACAAAGGACGTTTGTATGACGAACGAACCAACAACAGTGAGCATGCTGAAACTACGCCAACATGCTATGACTTCGAAAGAATACACAAACAATCTTTTCCGACATTGAGGGGCGCTGCCTTCTCTCACTCATCGGTATGTTGCAGACGCGCAAAGAGTTCATGATAAAGCATCAGCAAGAAAACTCTAACCGAAGCACGTAGCCGCTTACGAGCTGCGACGTTGTTTGCCTACGTCGCACGTACACTGCTGAGCGGAAATCGCGATCGGTCGACACAGCGCGGATCCTTTGCATTCTTCACCCCCTGGTCGTAACCCAGGCTGTTCCTATAAAACCTGGGACGGATCTCCAGGCCTATATTCGCTGAAGCACGTTAACACTGCTGACATTACATGTTTAGTAGGTTTGCGTGGCGCGAAAACGGAGAAAGGCAGTATAATTCGGCTTATGAACAAAAAGTAGATCTTTTTATTGTTGTCTGGTGACTAAATCAACGGAGTTCAGAGACACTGCCGCAAAAAATAATGTTCTATCGCGGTCATTTAAAAATAAGGTATCAGTGGCGTCAACGTCGAGGCTGACATCCATTAAACATGATTCAGTAGCATTTGAAAACTTTTCCAAGACAGTAAAACTTATTGTGTTCATCACTAGTAACCTAACCATGTTAATGGTCGGCATTGACGAGGTTTTCAGTTGTTTGACCCACACAGGCCCGTAACCAGGGGGGGTGCAGGGGAGAGAAGCCTCCTAGAAAAATTTTTTCCCCCCCTAGAGAAATGTTTTGGACATTGTGCAAAAAATTTGGCCCCTCTCAGAAAACTCTTCGCCCCCCCCTGGTGTCACAAGCTGGTTACGGGCCTGGACCCACACGTGCTACCCCCTGTGTGAAGATAGGCTTGTACGGAAGGCATGTACGCAATAACCTGTTTGCACCTTTGATATCAACATATGAATAAAGATGTGGTTGTGTGTTTTGAATGCTCGGGAGCGAGGCCAAGCTCTGATAGTTGGAAGGGGCAACACAATGAGGGGGTGCCACATCCAACGGACGATTGAAAAAGGGTATTTGGCATTTACAGTTGGGGGTACCAATCGCAGATGAGAAAGCCTGGTTTCACCGGCCTTCCCACTAGCGACATACCTGTGCAAGCTTTAGTGTCTGGGGGCTCTTCAGTTGTCAACAGACGTTATTTATTTCAATACGTTCTGATTACAAAACCTCTTAAAATCACGAACAGTCGCCGGAATTTCTGCGTCGAAACAATTGTTAAACATACTCAGGTTAATGATTTCAATCTGGCTCAGCCACAACGTTCCCACGGGGGTGGGTTTCACTGCTGACGGAAACCTCACATACAAACCAATGCATTCACAACAAAAGACTGAACACTGCTTAATTAACAGCAATCGAACTTTAAGCGGGTAGTCAGAATGCTACCAACGAGTGCAATGCGTCGTCAAACCCGATTGGACTTTGACCTCGACCTTCTGGTTAACCCTGCTGGCGATCAACATCGATCTTGTTGGAAACCGACACGTGCAAACGAGTCAATGAGGAAGTCTCTTTGCGTTTGACAGGATGGCAAACTTTGTTACAGAATTTCAAAAAGGTCAAGCCACAAGTTCTGGATGTCAAACAATCCCGCCAAACATCGCCGCCAGAGATTCTTGGCAAAAAATGTTCGTTGGAACAATGCATGTCGTCAGCGCAAACGCAAATCGGGCTCCTTCGCGTGGAAGTTGTTTCATGTGAGATTCTGTGTTATGATCCCATTGGCAACAATACTGAATCGACGAGCATTTCCATTCTTTGCAAGCAGTTTCACAGTTCAGGAGGAATAATTAACAACAACACAGCGCTGGAATATTCGCAACTGAGTTCAACATTCTAATGTATACGGCGACTACGTGCCTTATCACAAAAATCTGCAGACCAAAGAAGTCTAACAGACTTTCTAAACTCAATATTGAACAATTCTCACTCTCGCAGTAATAAAACGTCAAAACCCATACCGTGTGAGGGATCGGCTCGTCACTACAGGAACACACAAAAGAGTGAGGTAAAAATCTTAATTACCGGCTTTGGGCGTGAAGGATCAAATCCAATTTGACAATACATTTAAAACATATGTTGAAGGCAAAGGCTTGTGTGTTAAGTTGGAGGTTGGTGAAAAACAACCGCCAACGTGGAATAAGATAAACTTCTACTCACAGATAATTTCATCTCTTGTGAAGATCTCCATTTTAAGCAAACGCCACACGAGAGGACTCCATGTATTGCTCCTCACATACCGATGTACAAAATGATATGTTCGATTTTTGTCTTTCGGAAACTCGAGCGATAAATCTATTTCATTTACACTTACACCGACAAAATCGTCGAAAAGTTACACGTTTTCACACGCCTAGAAATGAACGGCCCTATAATTGCAGCACTTCCTTCGCCGAACGTCTGCGCAAATGAAACTAATCTGATGTTTCCAACAGTATCTGTAAGGAACGGAAGTATGTAATAGCGTTTGAGCAGTGTTTCTCAACCTTTTATCTTGCATGTTCCACACTTATTACGAATAAAAATGTGTGGTCCGCAATCTTATTCCAGTCGGATCTTTTGCCTTGGTTTAACTCCAGGTACAATTACGCAAACACACATTATCCTAGGAACATTTGGGTTCAAATTTGATTGTATAACCACCATCTTTCTGCTTCGGAGACTCCAGGACTTCTATAAATAAAACTTTAATCAGGCTCTATTGGTTGTAAGAACATAAAAACACGTTACAAACTTGCCAACATTTCGATAGTTGATGCAATTATCTTCGTCAGGGCTAAAAATGAAAACCGCCAGTAGAGCCTAAATAAAGTTTTGTACCACCATCTTTTAACTATCCAATCGTGTGCTTTACAAAACTGTTTAATGTTGTGACTACATGTTTGAACATACACGTGACGCACTTGAAAATCGCCCAGTGGTACAACAGTGGGTGATGGTAATTGGTCAGGAAGCCTTGCTATGAAGTGTTCGTTGCCTAATAAGAAATTTTTATCGTTTTACTGCAGCCAATTGTGATGCCATGTGTTGCTTAAAGACGTCTGATCGAAAGGTTGAAGAATTAATGCCAAACGTTTATTTTTTTAAATTGCAAGTAGAATAGAACGAACGCGTGCTCAGACGTATCATCCAACGTAAGATAAAGTTAATTGTTTCAAACACCACAGCAACAAAGATTTTGACTAACCTTTGAACGCCAGAAGAATTAAACGTATACAAACAAATGGCACGCCACCTTTCGCAGGATGTAATCGCTCTGTTGCAAATCTGACGGGGACACAAGGAAATGAGTCCGACTGGTACTTGATCAACGCAAAGTGTGAACAGAAGGCAGCGTGGTGAGAAGCACAACTCACTAGTCGCCTCATGTCAACCCGACCCCAAACAGAGTGGAGCTTTGTTCAGTTCGCGCAACCCACAACTGTGTTTGACATGTTTTACCCGTATTTCAAGTTTTAACATGTTTTGTTTCAGCGCTCCCGTTACCACCTTTTTACTGTTCAGGGAAAGTGCCTTCACAGGCGAAAACCATGATATCTGGTATGGTCCACGTCGAGACCGACCAAATCTACTTTCCAATTTTTCTTTTCGAAAATGAACCTTCCGATGGAGTCTTGCAGATAGCATTCCGATGTTATGTTTACTACATAGCACATCTCACCTCAACCAATCTACACAGCGCGTGAAGAAGCAGCAATCAAGCGCATTACAAGTCTTATGACTAGGGCAACTAAAAGTCAATAAAGTCAACTTTTCTGCATTTTTCAAAGTCAATGAAACGTCTACAAACCACATTTCACGCTGATACCACGAGCGACTCCAACGTAATTAGGTCAAAGCAAGTCAAAATTAATCATTAACTCAAAATTTACCATTAGGTTAAAATTTCTTGCAGCACAGTTGGTTTTCATTTTAATAAAGCTACAACACAGATGTTGATATGCGTTTCCAAATTTTGTTGAAATTCTGACATAATACTGTTTTTTTGCGACGTCTGACGTAATAACGTTGTTTTCCCCACTACTGGACGATTGAAAGTACACTAGGTGTGGTAGTGCTTCATCTTGAAGTATAACGATGTAGAACCTTGTCACTGTTAGTGACATCACATTTATTGCCACTGGATATTTCGCGTGTGCTTTTGGATCGATTTTCGTCTACGGTTCGCTATCTCTAGGTTCGTTGGGTCTATCACACTTTTGATTTTTGTTTCATTTCAACAGAAAAGATTTTTAGCCAGTCAGTTTGATTTCTATTATATCCTTTGTATTCCGCATTTCAATTGCAAATGCAGGAAATTGATTTGTAAATTATAAAGCCAAAATTTTGAGCTTTTAGGTCAAAACATTGGTTGCCCTACTTATGACGAAGCGCTAGAGTGTGGCCAAGACAGCAATACAGCCCTGGCAATCGAAAGAACTGCCATTCCTACAGGATGGTCATGCCATTAATTATCTTGCGCACACCCGCTAACTGCTTACAGAACTTGGGCATAACTTCGGGCATGGCGATTACGGAAATTTCTGATGAAGAACTTCAGCTAAGCGATGTTACACCACACTAAGAGGAAGCTAGCTGTTTGAAAGTTCAGCTTTCCACTTTCGCTTGAGACAGGTATGAACTGCTCGTTTTTGATCAACTTTAGGGAGATGAGTTTAATGACTGCAGCGATATGAAAAACAAGCAGAAAAGTTTTTTGAGCGAAAAAATACTTTTTTAAGCATTTACAAAAACTACAAAAGTAGATATATTATGATAGTTCAAAGACCATTCTTAAACTGCATGTAAAGATCCAGGGGCGGAGCTAGGGGGGTGCCAGGGGGTCACTGCCCCCCAAAAATTTTGCCTGGCCCCCCAAAATTTTTTAGGTCTCTTTCTGAATGTCCTACACAGACCATTGAAAGCTCCCCTTGTTGCAAAACTGGCCCCTCCAGTGGCCCCCCCAAATGAAAATGTCTGGCTCCGCCCCTGTAAAGATCCCAAAAAAAGAACAAAAACTGAGAAAAAATCAAAGATTTCAGAAAGACACTAAAAAAAGTCTAAAATACCTTAAAAGAAATTTAACCTGCTGTAACACCACTTAGGACATAAAGCTGACGATCCGTAAGTACTTTTTACCTCTTCTATTCAATGAAAGCATTTCTGCGTCAGCTTTATTATGCAGATTGGTCCCAAACTTTGGTCTGAAAGTCCTTAAAACTTTAAGTCTCTTTCATCTTATTTATTTGGAAAACAATACAAAATCTTTTGTTATCTTGCCACAATGCCAGTTGATTCGTCATTTATGTACTTGTTTCATTTTTCGGTAATTTGGTATATACTGCCTCTTCTTTCTGTAATTCCTTTCACCCTTCCAAGTGTTCGCTCCACCCTCGCTCTGCATGGGCACACTTTTCACTTGTCTTTTTTGCTTTTCTTTCATGTTGTGCTTGGTTGCCATATCATTGTGTTTGTATTCCAAATTCATGCATTCCGGCTCTTCTTCTCTTCACTTGAAAGGTCTTCACTTTAGTATTGATTTATGCCGATAGGGTTTCTTGTAACCAACGATAAAGTGTTTTGCCAACGCTTTATCTCAAGTTATGTAGTGCACTTTGTTTTTCTCATTTTCTTAAAAAGCAATTAACGTTTCTGTCCTTTGGTGTTTTGCTTTTGTTAGTGCATTTCTTGTACTTCGTAGTTTTAGTCAAAAAATGCATGAATAAGCCTATTATATGACCAACTGCTCTTAACATACCGAATGGAAGTGTTAAAACAAAAATATCGAAAGACAAAAGTCCAACACCGAGTGCTGAACGCGGAGAAGTTACTGAGAAATTCAGAAAGGTTCAGCACCACACGGGGCGCCATTTCTTGGACAAACAGTGAGACTTCGTGCGCGAAAGCACGCGGCTTGGCGGATCAACCACAAAAACGAAACCACAAACATAAACACGTTAAGGGTCGCGAGACGTTCTTTGCAACGACATGAGAACGGCCTTTAACGCACTTCGGCAACGAAATCCACGAAACAAAACACGTCCGCGACGCGAATCGTGATCATCGCTCACCACGACAGCCTGTAAGCTCACAATAAAATATTCTTGTTTACGCGCATTAACTGGAGCGCCCCATGTCGGTGCTTGTGTGCATGGCCGGCGAGGAGCTCATCTGGTGTGTATTTCTCTTGCTGCCAGAGATTTTTAAACGCATGGGCTTGGAGTATGTTCTACCACACATCGCTCACATGGATGTTCCAAAGGCTACATTTCACGCTTGCTTCTGCGTTCATATCAGTCACTGAACACCCTGAAAATTCATCGAAGGCTGAAAGTTACATCTGGTGTCAGAGTGTCTCTGACAGGAATTTAGATCTTATGCTGTTGAGCGCATTACGTAATACTTCAAAATTAATTTAGAAGATCCTGCCAAGACCTTATAAGATGACGGTGAACTTGCTGACGTTGAGTTCTTGAATTTGGGGTGAAAGGTTAAAGTTGGACTTCATGATGTGTAGAAAACTTCGAGGCGATTTTTCATCTTTCCCAAAATATTGTCTGATATTTGGGTTTATTGCTAAATTTTCACTTCTTGCGAGCAGATAAATGAGGGCTTTTACGACATACATTTTGGTATTTCCAGCACTTCAAGGTGAAAAGTTGCCGCGAAAACAAGATAATATAGACCAGCCCATTTTGCCCTGGTTCTGTTCCCACCAACGGCGTCATGATACTGATCTTCAAATATTGATACTGAAATAGAATAATTTCAAGTTTTTCCTGCAACATTTACGAGTATTCAATGTACTCGTAAAGAAGTTAGCGCATACAATAGAATAAGTATGTGCGCAATAAAATAGATGTGTGAACCTCGCGCAATGTCGACCTCACCACGCTTTTAGTTCCGCCTATCATTCACATGCAGCATTTTCTACAGACAACATTCTCTACAACCAAGGGTGCAGTGGCGCGGCAACGCGTGGGAACGGCGTTCCCACACTTTTTTGGGTGCGGAAACGTGTTTTCACACTTTTTCCATGGTAACCTGACTTGGAGATGTGTATTTTTACTCAGATTTCCTGTGTGCAGCTCCCGACGTCGCATAAAATCATAAATCAGGGGTGGCCAACCAGTCAGAGACCTAGAGGCACATTTCTTTGCTGTGTCACCGCAAGTAACCACATCATACGCATGAGCACACATGAACATCACCCCCATTTCTTCCTCACTCACACACACACACCTTTGCTCACCTAGATTTATTGTAAATATCACACACCAACATTACAATGACAGACCTTTACAAACTATTTATTGTTGTGTATGTTATTTTGTGGGACTTCTGATAATTACGTAAGAGCCACGTGAAACCGGGCAAAGAGTCGCATGCGGCTCGCGAGCAGCGGGTTAACCACCCCTGTAATAAATGACAAGCTATTTATTTCACGTAGGATCCCAGCATAATTGTGTAATACTTGTCTGTGACATCATGAATGGTATTTTCATATTCCACAAATTGTGTGATTGCTTTCCCCTGTCCTCAACTTACTCTCCGTCGCAACACTTCAATCAGAAGATTTCAGGTTAATGTAATACTACGAATGTTTTCCTTTGTAGTGTAATGAAAGTGCATACTTAATAAAAAGTACTGCTATGAAGTGTGCAGTGCTCCTGAAAATGATTAGATTTTTTTGGGTGCGCTCCCAGACTCCATTTCTTAGCAATACACCCCTGCCTATAACAACTGCGAGATGGGGCAGGTTTCACTCATCGGTCATACGCACTTGTGACAGAAAATAAAACTTGAGCGTACTTACTTTCAGTCCAAGATGATTACGATACTTAAATGGCTTGTACAAAGCTATCACGCGGTCGAACGCCATCAGGATGGTAAAAAGAGGCGAGACCAACAGCAGCGACAAGGCAAAGAAGCCCATGATGTTGCAACACATGGTGCCTCCGGCCCAGTTGCAGTCGTTATCAGCCAGTAGTGGCATTATCAGCAGCAGTGAACTCTGAAAATGCAACATAAATCTTCTGGTTAGTTACAGTTTAAGAATGACTTCTCGATATATATGCTCTACAACATGCAAACGTGGTGTATAGTGCAACAAGCCTGGAAATTGCAGGTTCACCAAGCCGTGGAACTTTTGGATTGGATCGGTACTTCATTCGAGCTAAAGTTCGTGTTTTACGTCGCCAGCTGACTCCTTTTAATATCGTAACCATCCGCTTCATTGTGTTCCAGTAGAGCACAATCAAACCCATGTCACGTGATCAATTTAATCCTAAATGAAAAATTACTACCCAGTTGAACTGTTGCAGCACTTGAATTTTAAAAGAGCATGATGTGTTGAAAGGGTCAAATCATAAAGAGGTTAAAAATATTTAGGAACAAGATACATTACATTCATTAATGGTTAACAGTTTGAAGAATTTGCAAGGTTCGATTGATCCATTTCTGAACGAAATCATAACAGCATAGCTGCTGGTTATTAGTTAGGAACCGATCAACGCGCTTGCAAATAGCACTTTGTTTTTTAGTTGTTCTACACTTGAAACAACATTAATACAAGACCTGTTATCGTGGCTGTTGCCTGCGATGAATAAACTTACCTCGCAGCAATAACTGATTTTTCAAAGCTCGTGAAACCACAACAACGCTGTTCATTTTTTAACAATTCAGTGGGAAAGAACAACGGATCATTAATTCGGCTACACCAGAGGTGGAAAGCGTTTTGACACACAGCGGGACGGATTAATCTAACTACCTCTGCGCCTTAATGCCTTCGGACCAGTGGCGCAGCCAGAATGATGCCGAAGAGGCCATCGCCCACCAGAAGCAAACTTGCTAATACTGGTGCTTCATATCAATTTAACTGTTAGAAAATTAACGGAAGGAACAGTCGGACTCAAGACGACGTCCGTTTCTGACGACATGATTGATTGGCCCCTCCCGAACAGAATTCTTGGCTGCGCTACTGCTTCGGGCCGTGTTTTGCCCGTGTGTGCCTTGCGGGCTGTGGTCTGACCATGCCTAGATGAAGCACATACTGAAAACCATAACGCACCGCAGAAACGGACAGAGCAATACCTGAGCAATGTCGGTGATGTTGAGAAAACGCAGGCACAAGTAGACTGGGTTGCTTCGGCCCCGGACAGTAACCACAGGGACTCGGAACAGGATGATCGCTGCAAACATGTTGAGCATGAGTGTGCCACACAAAGTCATGACCAGTGCAGTGTTAAGCGTGCCCCATTTGCACTCGTTTTCCAACGACGCTTTGTTGGGATCGCTTGTTGTGCTGTTAGCCACCGGCAAGCTCGTGACGGGCATGTCGTCTTCGGAAGTTTGGATCATCGCAGGGAAGAATATGCCCGGCTTGTTTTGCCGAGACGAGTTCATGATGTTGGGCTCTTTATTTAATCCACAGTACGTAAAAGCGTGATTGGCAACGTGCAACGCCTTGGAACATTAGAAAGAATGACAATAACAGCCAGTCTGCTCAAACGTGATACAGTGCAGCAGATGGACTTCATTCCCATGAAGGGCTGAATTTTTCATAACAATGCAAACCAGCAAACCATTCCAAACTTAGAGAATTCACATTGCAGACCTGGAAGGAATTGAAAGGCATGTATTTTCAAAGCAATCATACAGCTTACTGCATGAATCATTGACACATACTGAATAAATCTCGATTGATGCACAGTACATGCTCTCCGTTTGGTAAGCGAATGTGCTTGCTATACCACGCAGCAACGTTCGCTTTTAGTTTTTTTTAAACAGCGTGGAGAACAATTTCTCAGCAATGCATTTTTACACTTGGGCAGGTCTGACTCGCGCGGAATCGTCTTCGTTAACGACTACTCGGCAACAAACTTATGTTGATCGACGTCGTGCTGTTAAAGCTACAAATTGTCAAACAACAAAACGAAATACCTACAAACTTACACGTAATCAATTTCAAAATTCCTAAACAAGTTTGTGTGGTGGATTCACAACTTACCAGGCCATTTTTATGGACCCAGCATTGCACGTTAGAAAAGCAAACGCAAACACCCAAAGCGTCAAACGAAATCATGACGTTTTTGACAAAATCATGACCTTTCAAACGCAACTATTTTGTCTTCATGAAGATTCAAGAACACAAAATTAGTTAAAAAATATAAAACGTGCTACACGCAAACGACCTAATCCAAATTCAAAATTTTACCCATTCAAAGTGCATGATGGGCAGTTTCGGAACCTCTGACCAAATATTTTTCAGACCTATTTTTCAATTTCCAACGGTTGTAAGGTAACCTTGATCCAGATTAAATTTTGCACTAAAGCCCAGACACAGCCATACGCAGGCAGTTAGGCTTGCACAAGCTCCTCGTGCTTGCATGGTTCAAAAGCTACAGTGCAATTACACAAGAAAAATCGTTTTCACAGTAACCTGCGTTTGCTTGGCATTTACAATATGAAATTAATTCTCCTGTATGCCAGCGATCCATTCTTCACTTTTCAAGCATAGAGCTGCATTTGTAAGTGATGCTCTTTTTCTAAGTGGTCAGCTTACGGTAACTTACAAGGTAAAATGACACTTCCAAGACAGTTGTTTCATGTTGAACAGGGAAGCACAAACGACAACAAACGGTGCAACGTTTTAAGCAACTTGATTGTGCCCAGTGGTGTACGCAGAAAATATCCGAGTTGAGGCCAAGTTTCGTCACAATCGTGTGACGTCACAAATCAACTTTAGGGGAAGTGCCGAAAGCACGACCATTCTAGGGGGGTCC
>Ga0210059_1006178_pt1 | contig 19238 bp, 12 predicted proteins | sample Ectturendosymbi2_FD_188042 | JGI IMG/M metagenome (GOLD analysis project Ga0210059, IMG submission 188042) | Ecteinascidia turbinata endosymbiont from Florida, USA - Sample 2 (SPAdes) (version 2) | ecosystem: Host-associated > Tunicates > Ascidians > Unclassified | place: Key West, Florida... | reverse complement strand
AAAAAATTTATGGAAACCGGAAGAACACTTGGCGCCAAATTGAGTATCGCTTTGACATATTGAGAGCAACAAATGGAGCACATGTTGAAGTCTATCAATAGCATGAAAAAGCAAATTCTTGAAATATAGCTATTACTTAAACTACTCCAAATTTTTTAATTTTAAACTTTAATAAACAAACTTCACTTTGCAAAAAACTGTATGATTTTATCTACTTTAGTTACTTCGCAATTACATTTTGAAATGTGTGCAGGACTTTATGGACACCCTGTATTGTTTCAACTAGAGATCGACCGATATGTTTTTTTGGGGGCCGACACCGATATATCGGCCATTCGTGGACCGATAGCCGATATTTCCAAAAATTTTAAATCTTGTTTTTTTGTGCAAGTTGTCTGGATGCGTGAGGAATATAACAGCGTTTTGTCAACACCTACTGAAGCCGATAAAGTCGACCATTTTGGCCGACACCGATACATCGATGAAACCCAAATATCGGCCCGAGATATCGGCTAGGCTAGCCATAGGTTCCCAACCTTTTTTAGAGCTGGCACCCCTTTCATAAAATAAAACGACGTTCGCACCCCCTCGTTTTAAAAAACGCGCAGAAATCACAATAACAGTCCGTTTTTGCAGTATCTTAATTTTAAAATTGCTACTCGTAACACATACTGACAGCATAGAAGAAAAAACTCAGTCGTACTGTTTAACTTTCACACCTTAGTTAGTGGTCATTAGAAACAAACCTAGTGACGTTTTTGTTACTGCTTCTCTGGGATTATGTGCTTATACTCTAGCACACAATTACTCAGAGCCACGCGCAAATCGTTCGAGGGGTTCAAACGGTTCTGATCTTGTTTTTCAAATGAAGTAGAAAGAATAATCCAGATTCGCACCAATATGTTAACGTTAAGGGCACGAGAACAGACTCTTGTACACAATTTCTGGTAATTTTGCGTGGTTAGAACACCATAAAATTCGTGTTCTGTTGCATCAAACAACAATCTCGCTATAAATGCGCCATCAACATTCAAACGTCACAATGCACTTACAACCGCATCACCGGCCATCTGGACCGAGAAAGCAGAAATAGCAATTTACATTGTTAAATTAGTAACGTTAGCTGGAATGATTAGGCTCAATAACGTTCTTCGGTGTAATAGCACTCGCAAGCTTTAATAAATCTCGGTTCTTTTGAGAAGAAGTACATCCAACAACATACAAGCTCTCATTCTCAAAAATTGCATTTCGGACCCCTAGGGGTCCAGGAACCCCCGGTTAGGAACCGCTGGGCTAGGCCGATATATCGGTCTATCTCTAGTTTTAACACGTTGAAAAATAACATGTTATTTCATGATCTAGTATGTAATTTCATGATCTGGTCCATGGCTATGTTGACAAAATGACGAACGCAAAGTACAGTGATGGCAAACAAACGTGTTTCCATGTATGGTTTATAATGGATACTGCAACCTTGCTTGTCACACATTGCATCACGATTCATTCATTGGTAACCTCGATACGTGACCTCTGTTTCATGTCTGGATGTCTGCATACTTCGTTTTCAGTGATTTACTGGGCATGTTCACCCTGCAGGTTGTGAATTAACTTCAAGCGTTGTGCTCCTTAAATTGGAATCAAATCAAAGCTTGAAGATATAATTAATTACTAAATTATTCAACAGTAATGAAAATTTGCCCCGTTTTAATTTTTTTTTAAAATGTTGTACCCCAAATCTGGATCTTTTGGGAAAAGTTGTTTTTTGTTATTACACATCTAGCAATCAGATGCCGACGGTAAATTTAGCAAAAACATGGAAAATCTCAACAAACAGGAATAGTTCCTTATATAAAAAGTCGTCTGACAACATCGAATGGAAGAAATTGCAATCACTTCCATGCATTCGGACATGCTATTACTTGCACTACCAGGCCTATAACTAGGGGGGCCTTCGTAGCCCCCCATGAAAAATTTTCGCCTCCACCTGGAAAAATGTGTTGGACCTAGTTCTAAAAATATGGGCCCCTCAGAAAACTTTTCCCCTCCCGTAGTGTCCCAAGCTGGTTACGGTCCTGTGCACTACTAAGGCGATACACTTAAAGTTTTCAATACAAACAAGTATAATACACATGAGCTGCAAGTGAGGGCAAGTATAAGCATCATTTGTTTCAATGAAATATGAAATTAGTGAAAATTGTGCTTTACTGGCCTTCACTTGAAATATGCTTCAGTTCCTAAAAAGGGTTAATTACAATCTTCACGTTAACTTCATTTTTCGGTGAGTTTGATTTTTTATGCGGATCTTGCTTTTTCCAGACAGAAGAATATTATAACCAGCCGACAGCAAAGCTTGGTGGACCGTTGTCAACCATTCGATCTCACTCGCAAAAATGACAACAGTAGTCTCTCGCCCATGTCAAGCTTTCACCAATGGACAAGGCCGAAAATTCTTGCACTTCTTGTGGCAGAAGCCTCGCGTGATAGCCATTAGACGATAAACATCGCGTCATAAAATGAGGCTGCTGGCAATTGTGTTTGCATGTGTTATGTCGTGACACATAAAATTTGTTAACAATCCATTGCGTATGAACGAGGTGTGAATTAAATACAATTTTTTTCCAATGAAAAAAGAAAATTACACTCCGCTTTGACTTTACTTTGTAGAGTCACAAGTGGTATTCGGGCGCCCATATCCGCTTACTACATGCCATTGGTCACGCAGTTACTTTTGCAGTGAATGTTGCACTGGTGCCAGGCAAATGGTAGTAGCACCACGGTGAACTGTTTTCTTGCACCCACAATCAACGCCGAGAACGAGGCTGGACAAGCCACAAGTACCGTTTTTTTAAGTCTTCGGTATAACCTGGCCGGGATTTGAACAGTCTACCAGCTTCCTTTGCATGCGCTCTATCCCACAAGACCTGTTAGCTTGTCGTAATTAGCAGTAATATGAAGAACATACAAAACTTTTGTCAAACGCGCCGCATTCCATACAGTTAGCTTACTGCTGTACAGTGTTCCCTCTAAGCCGAAAGAAAACGGCACTTTCGGCAGTTTGTTAGGACGCCAGCCGACAAAAATTTTGAAAACCGGCACATGCAAAATTTGGACGCATTTTCCTTCACAGAAGAAAATTTCACAAGACACAATTTCGTTATTTTTTCGAAGATGTGCGGGTCATATTTTCTCGATTTAAGCCATGCTCAGGTCGCAGTAAGTACATTCAGCAGTGAGCGGTGTAAAAAAAGTTCAGACGCATTTTCACGATTTATGTGTCCAAAAAAGAGGCTTTTTGCCGTGACGTTGAGACCCATTTTGGAAGTACTCCGCTTGCAATATTTACAAGAAAAAATTCTGGGTGCATTTTCACAATTTCTGTGTCCAAAAACGAAGCTGCTTGCCGTGAGGTCGAGACGCATTTTGGAAGTTTTCCGCTTGCAGTGTTTACAAGAAAAAATTCTGGGCGGATTTTCGCGATTTATACGTCCAAAAACGAAGCTGTTTGCTGTGAAGTTGAGACGCATTTTGGAATTTCTCCGCTTGCAAAGGTTCGCAAAAAGAATTCCAGGCACATTTTCACGATTTGTGCGTTTAAAAATGAAGCTGTTTGCCGTGAAGTTCAGACGCATTTTGGAAGTTCTCCGCTTGCATGGTTTACAAGAAAAAATTCTGGGTGCGTTTTCACGATTCATGGATCCGGAAACGAAGCTGTTTGCTGTGATGTTCACACGCATTTTGGATGTTCTCCGCCTTGCAAGGTTTATGAAAAATGCTCTGGGCGCATTTTTACTATTTCCCGTGTCCATAAATCTTTGTTGTGTTGTTCGAGCCCATTGCGATGTTCTTGACTTTGCATTTTATTAAAATGCTTGGAATTTGGACACATTTTGGCTGCTAATGCACCCACAAACTGCGACGTGCAGGCGTGATTTAAGTGAAGCAATTTTTTGAAAAAGACTTGGACTGGCACCATAGACACATTCTGTGATATCTGATCATCGAAATAAAGAACAGATTTTGTGAAATTTTACCTAAGTGACGTTTTCCGGCAATATTAAGCGTATTCGTTCACAGAGGCCTTTGTCTTAACTTCTACTTGTGTTTTGCGTGTAATGCACCTTTGGCAGACAGCAAAACCTATTTTTTCTGGTTTATCACGTCTCATCATGCGACTGATAAGCGGCTGAGGCCACGAAGTTTGACGGTAAAATTTCACGATCATTTGTGATGTATTAAGCATGAAAGCAAGCAAGCCTGCAAAAGGCGGGAAGAATTCTGCAATGATCATTGATAATTATAATTAATATATAAGCTTGGCAAGATATAACTACGACGCACTTATTTCGAAAAACAGTTAACTTGCTCAGAATGCAGTAAAGTGCTAAAGAAGTCAGTGCTTGTTTGCGAAATTAGGCTGAAAAACAATGTCTCGATCGAGTCAGTATAAGTAGTCGAAAGGCTTTTTTCTGACCGAAATGGTTTTTAGGTATTGAGGCACTCTTTAGTGATCTCTGCCTATAACGAAAGGCTGGTGAAATTACATTCGGGCGCATTTTCACAAAATCATTAGTGCAATGGTCTGTAGTACGCTATTTGCACACTCTTCGCTTTCAGCCACCTCTACCTTTTGTATATTTGGCCTCATAAACGTTATACGAGAGTACATGCATGCTGCGTGAGGATTACTGTTTTGTCAAAATGATAAATTCAGTGACAGCTCTGTGGGTGGGCACATACTAATGTTCACTGCTTTGATGTAAGGTTCTTCCCTTTGAAAATTTACGTACAAGATTTTATGATAGGCCTTCAAAAATAGCTGAGTTTGTCTACAACGCGCATGGGATCCAAACTTGATGTTTTTGCAGTTCTAACAATTTTATGTAGTTTTGAATGATCTAGGTTACGCAGCAAGCAACTATTTTAGAAGTCTTTGAACAAGGTCTATTTCAATATCGATTTTATTTATCTTTGATCAACGCTACTCTTTGGGTTGAAGAGTATTTTGTCAATACTTCTAAGTTATTACGTTTTGACAAAGTTTATGTAAATAAATTGCGCAGTATCATCAGCCTGATTTAATTGTATTGTGCTGTTGGTTTAGTGCAGTGATTTTCAACCTGGGGGTCGCGACCCGCACAGAGTCGTGAACCATTTTTGGAGGGGTCACCAGTAGGTATTTTATGTATAAAGCTGTATTACATCTATTTTATTCGAGTTTCACATGGGGGTCGTTGGATTAGAGTGGGTTGTTGTAATGGGTGGCGGTACAAAAAAGGTTGATAACCAGTGGTTGAGTGCGACAGTAAGCAATTCACAACAAAGACAAGAACAGTCAGTTAGGTCCGTGGCACATGCAGGGCAACCTCTGTCTGAGAGAAAATGTTCACATTTGCGAAGGAAGTTTGCATACTGCTCATTTAATTTATTGCCTGATAAATGTGATGCCCGTTTTTCGGTCGTTCATCAAAAAATATTGCGTGTGTACGTGCTGGAAAAAGTGAAAAACATTTTTTTGGTCATTCACTAAAAATGGTTGATGTAATATATTTTCATTGAAAATGGACGCATTTCAGGAAGATTTATAAAGGGCACCTAAGTTTCTTTTGATGTTGACAGCACATTTTGGACACCAGCCGACTTGTAAAAATCTGAGAGGGAACACTGCTGCTGTACGGTGTAACTTATAAGCTGAACTCATATCGCGGCATTTAGAAACACTGAGACCAAGAATTATTAGAAATAGTGTAGTTGGTAACAATGATTCAAGTATGAATAAGGATTAACGAAAGGGTTATGAGGCAGAAGGGACCAAAACATCGTCCGCCGTTTCACGTTAAGAAGTGATAGCGCAAAACAGCTCCTACTTTTCAGGTTTAGTGATTGTTACATGTCTGCGCTTGCAGTAGACTCAATGAAAGGCCTCTCCTACACTAAAGTGCCCGCAACTGAGCCTTCCCATGGCACCCACTGCTTCCGCAATAGTTGCGACGCAGAACGGCGCAATCGTTTTGCACAACAATATAATTTGATCAGTTACTACCACGAAATGCGGATAAATAATCAGTCAATAGCATCGGGCATCGATCATTACACGTAACCAAAGCCCGCGATCGTGCTTTAGGCAGAGGGGCCCGTCCGAAAAATTCTCGACAGTTTCCTCAACCAACTATACACACGTTGCGCCCACATACGCATCTGAGGAAGAAAATATGGACAGCGCTGAGTGCTTCTGCTCTGGAAGGCTTGAAAGTCACACCTGAACGGTAATCTTGTCATAGATAGTAATTGGAAACTGGAATATTACTCACAGGGCAAGTGCGCAAGCTGGTTGAAGAAACCAAGCGATATTACGTGGATACTTTGGCATTGTCGTGGTTTCACCATTGTGGAGCTAGGCAATGGGTGTTCTACTCCGGCGTTGACCCAACAGATGGGCCGGAGCGAGCATACTCGTTAGCCCTCAGCTGACAGACCGTGTTGATGAATGGATCCCATTGTGAGGTAGGGTGCGCATTTTGAGATCACAGTTGATAGAACACTCCCTGTGTTTGATAAAGGCATACAGCCCAAAAAGATTGTAGGGTAGCCAGTATTCGTGGACAATATTGGTGATGCCTTGCGAAGTGTCAAAACTCACGAATCAACAATCGTTTCGGTAGACTTTAACGCACACGTTGCAAACGATGCTGGAGTATGGAGAGGTGTGGTTGGTCAACATGGAGATCCTACGTAAACGACAACGGGACGGCTTTTGCTGCACAATGCACTGTGCACCGTGAACTTTCTTCCACCTGGTGCAGACACGCGTTGGGTGAATCGTCATTCATTGATTTCTGCATAGTTTCGGCTTACTTATTCCAATCACTGTTGAACGTTCGTGTCCAAAAGGGTGCAGAACTTTCGACCGATCAATATCTGGATGTCTGGAACTAACGTCTGAAAAACCAACAGGGTCTACAGCAGAGGTCTCAGACACGCGGCCCGCATGTGGCCTGCGAGGGTGTTTTGTGCGGCCCGCGATGCTTTCGGGGAATTTCCAAATAATTAACATCAAAGTTGTTCAGTTTATTCACTGGTGTTTAAAAGTGCTCGGTCAGCGAGTAGTTCCTTTCACTGAACGTAGAGATGGCTGGAAATGATCTGCTTCCAGTGAGGTTCAGGTACCGCCATTGTTTCGTCAGCGTCACATGCGACCCTTGGGTTACTTCAAATGTCCTTCTTTGGACCTCGGAGACATTTGAGTTTGAGACCCCTGGTCTACAGTCTACATTTACGTGCAGGACCATGAGGTCTTACCGAATACAGTGAGAGCTGCTGGTGGACAAGAATGTAAGGAAGGCCTGTGCTGACAGCATATCATCCTTTCTCCCAGTTCTCGCAGAATTCACAGCGGATGTAAGAGATGAATTGCGGCTGTTCGAACCAGTGGTAATTTCGTCTGCTGCGCGGTTATGAGAACAGAAACGACTCGGTGTGGCAACAGATGGCAAAAAAATAACCCCTTCGTGGAACCATCAGGTGAAAGGCTATTTGAGCAAAGAAATTTGCCTACAAAGTCTGGCTTCAGAACAAAGGTGAATCTTTTTTGCCTTTACAGTACAGTGGAAACTGCTTAATAGAACATCGGTTTATAGAGCAAACCGCTTATTCAAGCAGTTTCGGCTGAAAAAAACGATTCTATCTTTTTCCTCTTATAAATTCTTCGCTTATTAGAGCAATTAGACGTGTAGCAGCACCACGGCTTGCACGCAGTTAGCGCGTGAGAAATCCATAAAATGCAGAAAGCTGACGCGTAGAAGTCAAGCAACCAAAAATGATGTAAAACAATAAAAAATTGACCAGTTCTTTTGTGCTGAAGAGGGGCAAGAGTGAACAGGATCCATCACAATAACTACTGTGCAACACATGACAAAAATACTGCAAAAATACAGTAACTTTTCTTCTTATAATACTGTGTACAGTGCTCACTACGAGAATAAAATACAGTTCCCTGATATTGATATGTGTATTGGTGAACCCCTAGCGTGAATGACAACCTATTTTTATTGCAAAAAGTTCTCATCGGACAAAAGAGCAACCGTTTATTAGAGCGGGTTTTGCTATTCCCGAGGGTGGTCGATTTAAGCAGTTTCCACTGCACTTTGAGATGCGAAAGCCCACATCCGAAATGGTAAAAAGGTGTAAAATGCAATCGTGATACAACTTCTAGACATAAATTCGATTCCGATTACTGGCAAGCTCGTCCTGGAAAATCCCCCAGCGTCTCTGCAGAGAAATCTGACACTCCTGTATTGGCCACTTGTTACTAGCAATCAACTCATTGTATTCCTGCTCAGAAGTTTGTCACAGTTTTCAGCAGCATTAACTCACAACTGTTCACTGTGGGTGTTGAACTTGGAGAGAGTTGTGTGCTGTCACCAGTCTTCTTCATAGCCTATTGGATTAACAGTCACAACCAAGTTGACAAGGGTACTATTGTTGGAAGCTGGAGAACCAAACATCTGCTTTGCAGATGATTTGGTACTGCTTGTGTCCTCTGAACAGGGCCTTCAATATGAACTTGACCGGTGTGCAGCTGCATATGATCAAGCTGGAATGAAAATCAGCACTAAAATTATAAGGTTATCTATCTCCCCAGAAACCAAGGCAGTGTATGCTGCAAGTAAGTGGCAATACATTGCAGCAGTTCAAAAAGTTCATGTGTCTTTTGGTGGTATTTACATTACAAATGACTGAGGCCAGAAAAAGATTGATAGAATGATTAAGCAAACAGTATTGTGTGAGCTGTATCGCTCCATGGACACAAAATGGGAACTTTCAAATGCCACAAAGATTTCAGTTTTCAGATCAGTCTTTGTTCTGACCCTCAACTAGAATCATGAATCACGGGAGATGGCTCACAAAGCGCTATCTCAGGAACAAACAGCAAAGATGGGATTTTTGTGAAAAGTTCACAGTGTGACACTTCGCCAAATTATGCATAGCTGTGAAATTCATAGAATCGTGAATGTCAAGCCATTTCTCCTCTGAATGGAGAGATTCCAACTATGATGATTCAACCATGTGACCACAGTGATCCAGGAAAAGTTGGCAAGGGGTGAGTCTCGCTGGTTACACCTGACCAAAGATCAGTCTGATCTTTGGGTAAAAGTAGTGTGGTTATATTTCCAAGCTGGCTTGGTCCCATCTTGGTGTGGGGCCAGCAGAACTATCAGAGGTTTCTGCAAACTATGAGATATTATAAGTCCTCCTAGGGTTGCTACCTCCTCAACTCTTCCCACAGGAAAAGCAGGTGTGAAAGTACGGGCATGGCAAATATGATAACAGCAAAATTTTAACTTTTTCTGCTACCCTAGCTTGCAAGATAGGGGTTGGTTGAAGGAAATGTGTTAATCAAATCAACCCTATCTTTCTCAAAACTCATTAACAAAACAACAAACCAAAGCAAGAGATAGAGTAAAATTAGCAATTTTTACCAATTTTTGGTAAAATTTTTTGTTTTTTTGGCCACAACTTTTGAACCAGAAATGCTAGAAACCCAATCAAAAGCTCAAAAAAACATAGATTCTAGCCTAGTTTGCAATAAAAACTTGAGTGAAATACTTCCATCTAACACAGCGGTTCTTAACCTTTTCTTTACCACGCCTCCCTTAAGTACTTGTCCTTTGTTCAAGCTCCCTTGGCTATAAATAAGAAAAGCAAATGTATTCTTTGGTAAATTTATTGATCAAACTCTTAATGTTGTACAGCACTTAAGGGCTTGCACCCCCCGGTTGCTAAGAACCATTGACGTAACAGTTGTTCCCAGGGCCAGGTAACCTGAGCCAAAATGCCCAAAAACCTACCCCACTTATGACATCACCCACAAAAAAACGAAACCAAAAAATTTTTTTCATTGTAAATTAGAAGACTTACTGAGTCTATTGAGGGTTTGAATAGCTCTCCAGCACAATTGCCTAGCGAGTTATGGAGTTGCAAAGACTTGGCCAATATGGGCATTTTATACCTTTCAGCGTAACTTGACCAGCTCCAAAGTTATTAATCAGTCCAAAATCATCTGGTCCCGAGGTAGGCTTATAAGCAGGGACTATTGTATTTTGTTTTGGCCTAATTCTGCACATACTTATAACAATTCATAGAAGATAGGTTTTAAGCAAAAATATTCGTAAACAGTTTAATAACCACATTAATATGGATAAAAAAAACTTGATAGAATCATTGACATTTTTATGTACAAAAATATAAGCAAATAAAAAAATGTAATATCAAATGGGAAAAAATAATACCTGAGCAGTGAATGTGTTTTAACACCTTTGCTGCTGAAGAGTGTGGAATGCTATGTGTAGGGCACAATGCTACATAGATTAACATACATCAAAAAAATTTGTTGCATGGTACTATGGGGTAAGATGATCCCCTCAGTAGTAAAACACAGATTAATGCAACAAGTTTCTAGACATGTTTCATTTTGAAAGTTGGTAGGAAGGGTAGGCAGAGCTATGTACACCATGTTCCTGATATAAAGGCAGCCTTAAGCCTCAGTTTTTATCATAAGGCAAACTACCAAAAAGCTCTTATGCATACACTTATTTATTTTGTTTTTTTAACATGTTAGTTTTCATGGTAAAAAAACTCCAAATTTGCTTGGCACCCTCCACCTACAGGCTAGAAAACTGCCTGGCAGCAAAAGTGTTAATATGAAAGCCTGAACATATTTTCTTACCTAGAAGGTGCTTAAAACTGTAACATAACTGCAATAAGGGCAAGCAGCTACCAATGCCTACTGCATGTTTTCATTTTGTTCCCACCAGCTAAGTATCTGAAACAGAAATTCTACTTAGAATGCCGGAATTTAAGATACATATGATTGCCTACAATTAGATGGTGTAGCACATAGGCAAGATAAGGTATTACCTCATCTTTCTTTTGTACAGAGAAGACAACAGGGGGAAGTGCATTTCAAATTCTCATAAACAAAGATGTTGTTAATATAATTTCAAATTTCATGAATATCAATTTCATTCGTCACAATGCTACAAGCAACTAAGAAATACAGATTTAATTTTCAAATCCCAAAAGTTTAGAATATGTAAAAGTGATGATCATCCATGCGTTTCTGCATTGAACACTATGGTAGCTAACAGCTTTTAGGCATAATGTTCTACCTTAACTGTGCTCATTTCAACAAAAAGTTACCCATAGTTTATAATAAACTACCTGCTGCCATGCTCATGGATGTAACAATCAAACTACAACAGTGCACTTAAATGTAAGGTCAAACATACCTTCAGAGGATACAAACTGTCCAACCACAGAAGAAGAGCCATCAGCATTTTCTTGAATAGTAACTTCTGATACAATTGAATTTTCTTCCAACACAGAGCCACAGTTCATGCACACTGTGTTACCACGACTGCCATCTACATCAAGATCACTGGATTTGCAGTGTGGACATGTTTTCGCCATTGCATTTAACACTGTTAAATCAAGACGCAGTAAAAAGCAATTATGATATGATCACAAACTTGCAAATCTAGGCTACTTTCCCTGAAAAAAATATTACATTTAAAAAAGAATAGTAATTCATTAATCACATTTCTTGTGAATTGTTGTCCTTTAGTTTACAGAAAACAGTCGATTGAGCATGCACTTTTATTAAAACACTGAATAATTGCCCGTAATACCATTCATTGCAAGAAACATATTGCTCCATTCTTTCTTTACAATCTGAGAAGACTATACTGTTTTATAAGTTGAAATAGCTTAATGATCTACCTGACACAACTTAACACTCAGGTGTAGCTAAACAGCAATTACCAATTCATCTGCAGACAAAAAGCAACAGCTAAGGTTGTGTCATACCATGTGACTCCAGTACTAGCATAGGTGCATGAACAGAGCCACAGCATGCCCTTTGTTCCTAAGAACATGCAGCTAGACAATATGTGGTAAGAAGTTTCTGCTTGACAATAGAGCCCCTAGAGTACAGAGGTCATACGTAGGATTGTTACAATTTCTTACAAGGACTTACAAAGTAACCCGACAGTCACAAGGCACATTATGATGCTCTAACAATGGTAGTACCTGAACCTTACTAGTGTTGATGGACGTGTACCTTTAAGCTCTGTCAATTATTGTTGTGAGTGTCGCGCTTGTTAATTGCATACCAGTGTAAATAAGGTCTGATGGTTTGACGGCCGGCCAAAGGTCAGATGACAGTCGGTACAGCAAGTTCACAATGTCTTTGCGTTTACTTCAGTTTGTCTTCATGTGATCATTACTCATCAGTTAATTATAAGTTACCGTATATTAATACGAGTTGCCTGCTTTCGCATATTCTGTAAGAAGACAGAAACATGGTATCAGAAGTGGAATTCGAACCCACGCCTCCATTCGGAATAGCTTTTACATCTTACTTCTTGCAAAAGGTATTATCAGTTACTGGGCAAACAGGAGCGCAACCAGCTCTTCATTTCAGGTGGGGGGCAATTTTCATGAAATTTCATTTGATGATGTCATCGTGCCTATTCAACCATGGTACACCTTTTTCCCAAATGATCACAGATAAAGTTCTCTTCGCAAGATTTTTGAAACTGAGAACTTTCTAGTTTGAATCACGATGCAGACCGAACAATTACAAACACCTGGTTGCAGCCATGGCTTTAGTGTGGCAGATTTATAGGCTACTGGTAAACCTGCCCAACATTTTGTCTTGTTTTAACAAATTCATCAAATCAATTATCTGAATATTGTAACTTCAGTTGAATATATTTGGTGTGAGATAAATTTCTGCAGACAATATTACGAGTGGTAATGTTGTCAGATACAAGAGACCAGTATGACTGTTAGGATATATTTAATCACTGATGCTTATGGTTTTACAGGACTGATGATGCGTTGAAAAATACGAAACTAGCTTCCCCGTCAATAAACTATGACTGATTCACTTGCCGACACCTTTGTGGCCTATAACTTTGAAAAATAGATACACTTGCAAGTTTTAATCGTTGCAAAAGAATGAAAGCAAAAAGCAGGTAGATTCCTCAGAAACTTGCCACAAGGTTAAAGTTTGTGACTTGGCTATTGTTTCAGTCGTAAATACAAGACTTCATCTGCCAAATGAAATACTCTTGAAAGGAATGCAGGCAGGAATGCATCTTGAACTTTATTACAAACTTTTTGGTTTGGGCCAGGCTCACCACCAGATGTGGTTGGGCCTCGCCACTTTTGCCAAGACTACCTGAACAGCACCTAATACCTTTTGAGGCCCTTGTGAATTTTGAAATTCCCTTGTAATGTTAAAGCTTGGGTGTGAAACCCCTCCAACAGTTAAGCACTGAACATAAAATGCAAAAACACTTACATAGCAGCCTATAGTAACCCTAGGCAAACGTAAAGCTAAGTCAATGTGAACATAGTATGCTGTGTCTGTCACTAGGTATAGTGGATATACCTTTTCACATTACGAATTTACTGGCTTTTCATAACTCATGTTTATTCTGCCGGATGTGCTTGCTTGCTGGAATCAACTTGTATCGCGTCAAAGGAATTCATGTGCGAGCGGTCGACTGCTTGCGAGCAGATTACATGCTGACAACATTTTCGCCATTCGAAATTTGGTCCAGCAGTGTGGACACCACGTTTTGTGAGTCGAGTTTTGTATCGCTACCACACAGACATGTTTTGATGTCCTATGGTCACGCCATCATCAAAACATTTTTGCTACTACTAATCAGAAGCCTTTAATAAATAAAGATTGTGCACTAAGAAATCTGTTAAACTAAGCTATAGTAATTTGCTATAAAATGGGTAAAAGTCAAACGCGTTGCTTCGGCTTGGCAAATCAAAATGCTAGGCTAGGCATTTTTAGCCAGGAGTTAGAACCAGAACAGTACTCATACAACGACTAAGCTGCCTTGTTGTTAGTAACGTTTGGGGAAACCAGCATTCTATATGCAACGACGACCTTCCTTACAAGCAACCTCTGCTCTACGCTGGGCAACACCCCCAAAAATCTACAGGCATATTACCTGCAGTCTCCTGGCTACAAACTTTGCTCCACTGGTGTGATTACAACACATACAGCATTCTTCATCATTGTTGATCTTGAGGCTATGCAAACTCTCTTCCTCAAAAGATAGGCAAGAATGAAGAAACAAAATCAAAGCATAGACACACACTGCGTTTTCTGAAAACTGCCATGCAATACTGTGAAATTTTCAGGGGCCAAATGCCCCTTGGTTGCGTGCCTGCTGTCAAATCATTTTCTAGTCTACTAGTACTTAGTAGCTAGCTGTCTCCACATTCGTTTTGAACTTGTTCACTTGCTAGCCGAGGCCTTTGTGAATCAATTAAATAACTTGCATGCTAATTATTCTAAAGTTCCTCAAAAAGCATCACGGCCACGCACCGCACAAAACACCCACTTGGGTCACACACATCTTCATGATCATCACATCATCATCATCATCATGTGGCTCACGGGCCGTGTGTTGGTTGAGACCCTGTCCAAGTACATACACGTCACATGAATGAAGCTAATTGCATATATTCGTAAAATGCATAAGCCCAAAGCTGCCTTATCGAATAGCTACTCTAGGATTCTGGAATCCCAAGCCGAAACAATTCATACATGAAGAAAAACTATTTCAGTTAATCGCATGCTTAATCGCACAAAGAAGATATTCGCATAGAAATTTTGTTTTCATTTGCAGATCCATATCACTTAATCGCATATTTCATTTCAAATAAGTGCAAAGAAAGTGTGCTCCGCAGTGGCACGCGCAAATGGTCTTGATACAACCGAAGCAGTCCCTAAGCTCCCACACTAAGCAAACAGGTACTTTTGTTGGGTGCCCTGAAAAAAGCGGAGCTCCGAAAATAGCGGAGCTTGGTTGCTGAGGTTGATGACGTAAACGCAGCGGAAAAAATTGCATTGCCAATAGATTAAACGGAAAAAAAAGCAAAGAAAAAATATTTTATTATTGCAAATAAATATGCGCTTCCCCCAAACATCTAATACATGGATGTTTGCGATGTTTAAAAATTTTATTATTTTCACAATTGTTGAAACCTATTTTTTGTCCCCGAACCATTGCGAAACTCAGATTACCAAAAATTATCAAACATCAGAATAGATTTCTTTCACCGTAGTGTAATACCACCTTTTGCAGTAAGTTTATTTTTACTACCGTTTGCTTCTCAATCCTCAACGCAAAATATCGGTTTTAGCGACTCCGGGAACGTCATCAAACCTCCGCAACCAAGCTCCACTGTTTACGGAGCTCCGCCTTTTACAGGGCACCCTTTAGTTGCACCACTTCATGTTCATGTAATTCATCGGCAATTTCTGTTTCAAAAGTGGATTTTGCAGAGTTGCCAAGAGGATTTTTCATGGAGGGACAAAGTATGGTGGCCCTAGGCCCATGCGTGACACCTTAAAAAAGGTTTTGTTTCTGGCATTTTTTTTAAAACAAAAAATAAAAAACGTTTCAAAAAGAAAAACAATGTTACTTTCCTTTCGAAAACACTTTCGTTTCGCAAATGTTTTCTGTGTGAAAACATTTTCGGTTAAAACAAAATTATTTCGTTTCGGAAACACTTCAACTTTTGTTTGCAAATTAAAATATTTTAGTTTCAAATACAAAAACATTTTACTTTCGTTTCGAAAACACTTTCGTTTCGCGAATATTTTCTAAAAAAAAACAGTTAAATTTTTTTCAGAAACACTGCAATATTGTTGCGGAAATAATTTGCAAAATAAGTCGAAAAAAATCACATCAGTTTTTCGTCATGGCCCATGCCAGTGGTGTACAGGATCCGGTTTTTGGAGTCTAATCCGGACGGATATTCGGATTTTTTGGGATTTGGATTGGTGTTGAACGGATCGAAGATTTTTGCGATCCTAATCCAGTCCAATATTTTCAGTGTGTAATCCAGTCCGATCCTAATTCGGTACCACATTCCAAATATTTGATCCAATCCGCTGTCAAGCGAAATTTCTGACCACTGCGAAGTTTCTGACCTGTTATTGATTGTCAGTTATTTTACTTCTTAGAATAAAGAAATAAAGTTTGGCAATTACTTTTTAATGTGTGTTGTGTAAATTGAAACATTTTGGTTAGATGTGAGGTAGCCTACTCACAACAAGCTGTAGTGCGGGAATCACTTCAACAATTGAAAATTTATGGACTTAGTCTTTTACCTCAATTATTTTCATTTTCTCACCCTAACCCAAAACCTAACCCGACACACTTACCTAAACACGAATCTCTAAGCCCTAATCATCAGTTTTCTCAGCATATTTGATATGAAGAATATTACTTTGTGCATGCGTACATGGCGTGAAGTCAGAAATTTCGCTTGACACCGGTTTATATCCGAAAAATCCCTCTGATTAAGCATTCGCCTGCAGTGATCAACGCAGTTTGGATATCCATAGCCGATCCGCTAGAGATTTTTTCAAAATCCAGTCCAATCCGGGTCCGGTTCTGAATTGCAGAATCCGGTTGGATCGCGATCCGGAGAATCGGATCATATTCAACACTGATTTGAATTGGATATCGTTTCCCTTTCAACCGCACCGGATTATGCAAATGAAATAAAACATCTCTGTAAAAAAATTTGGTATGGAATAATAGTTGTATGAAGAAAAATTACGATATTTCGAAATCGTATACTAAAAATCTACTTGTCTGATTTCTCTCGATAGACTGCAATGTTTTCCACCTCTCGCGATCCTAACTTTCAGACTGGGGACATCTCAAGCAATATGTAGTGTGGAACTGTAGGAAGATGAGCATGATTGATTCTATAGTTTTATCATGACGCAGCCCGTCGTTATTCAGATGAGATAGGCTTATTTTTTAAATAAATTTATTAGTAGATGATAGTAAAATGTTGGTGCGTATCAAGGAATTAAAAATAGTTTTTTCGGCGTTGAACGAAGCACACCAGTTTGTGTCTAAACAGCGTAGGTCACTTGTCTAACTCAACGTGGCCTTACCTCACAACTGAGTAAGAGTAATAAGCATGGTGAAAACGTATTGTCATTTTGACCATGTTGTTGTTGTAGGCTGAAATACACCTGAACTGAAAATGAAAACTTGTCAAGTATTGGATGTAACAAAAAATGGCAAGGTTATTTATTCTCTAAGCCTAGGAGTGCTAGAAGTTCAGTTTGGAAAGTGTAAAGAGTTTCAGATGAGAAAGGGATTGAGAACATTCATCCCACTGCTCTAAGAAATGATTTCATTGGAAATAAAATTATCATGATGCAAAGTACAACAGCTGCTGGCGTTATATGGAGTCCAGCAGGTACTCAAATGTAAGCTAGTTGTAGACTATCATTTGATTTAAACATCTCCATTAGAAAGCATATGAGAATTGTGCACAACTATAATTTGCGCTACCATATAAAAAAAAGAATTGTGCATTTCTTGTCACAATCTCTTATTAACTGATTGTGGTAGTAAGTTGTAGCCATGGGATTCAAGACAGTGTGTTGGCAGAGTCTATTTTGCCTCAGGAGGCAACAGCACTGCTGGAGCTCTTTTACCTTTAAACAAACTCAATTGTTTGAAATGGTCTTGACAAGTTCAAACCACATGACCTTCTCACTTGGTAACAACATCTGTAACGGCTTAGTCCAATGGATGAGTGTTGTCATGCTTTCAGTGCTGGCAAACTATGTTAGTGGGTTCTTGTTTGTTTGCGTGAACTGTACACTACCCTAAATCGAAATCCTAACTTTAATCCAAATCCCCAATCCTTGTCTTCTTGTGCGAATCATGCTTGTCATGTGACCGCTTGAATTAATCATGTCTGACTAAAGGCAAACTAGCCACAACTTTTGCTTCATGAGGCAAATAGAGTGGGCGGTTTCCGATTTGGACTCGATATCGGAGTCCATAATTTTAATTTTCGGATACGCATTGGATATGGAGTTTATGAAAAAATATCGGATCCAATCACATTGCAAAATTTCCATATCCATACACCACTGGCCCATGCCAGCGTTGAGCACGGATCAGGACTGAAGCCAATTTTTGCCGCATCAAGACTGGATCGGACTGCAATTTTTTTAACTGGCAGATCAGGACTGCATTGGACAGAGAAAACATTGTCGTTTTGATGTGACTATTCGAACCATATTAAAAATGTTAGTTGTAATGTGATTTGTCAAATTTGTTAAATGGTAGTGTGTATTTTGCAATCAATAGCAATAGCTCTGCTGGGAGTATTTTGCTCTTCGAACTGCATCCACCTTTGTCCAGACTCCACACCACACAGCACGGAGTTCGTACTACTAGTATCAAGGTGAACGCAGTGGAGGTGTTAGTGTCTATCAGAGAAGATCACTATCCGGTTTGCCGGTTGGATATCCAGCAGGATAGTGAGTTTGCAACCGGATACGGATATGCAAAAACTGCTTTCAAACGAGAACCGGATACGGATCCGGATATCCGAAACGCTTTTATCGATATTTCGAGGATTTAGACTTTTGGAAAAATTTGCACATTGCACAATCATTCATTCATTATCTTCAGAAGCATCTTTTCAGACTTCTGTGCCATGACTCCAGGTTTGTCTATGGTGTAATCTCTCTTCTGTAGGGTAATCTCATTCCCTTCTTAATCTGCTAATTGGACACGCCAAGTTTATGAGCATGAATCTATTCCTGATGTGGCAAGATAGCAGAGATGAACGGACTGTGAAAATTTTCAGTCCGTGTCCATTCCTGATCCGATGAAATTGAATCCGATCCAGTCCTTAAAATTTTTGAAAATCATCGGTCCGATCCAGTCCTGATCCGCCAATGTAAAATCCTGTGTTTTTATTTTGCCTCATGAGGCAAAAGAACTACTGGAGCTATTTTGCCTTTAGCCAAATACGATTGGTTGAAGGCAAAATAGTTCCAGCAGTGCTTTTACCTCATGAGGCAAAATAGACCGAGCCCTTCGCCATTTCCAAAATTTAATAAGGTTGTCTCTATTTGGCATCAGAGGGAAAAGCACCGCTGGAGTTATTTTGCCATTAGGAGATTCCAATTGCTTGGATCGGTCAAGTGACAAGGACGATGCCCTTGGATTAGTGTAAGGACCGTGTTACATGACCTAATACTCTAAAACTAAAACCACACCCAAAACCTGAACCCAAAACCTAAACCCAAAACCTAAACCCAAAACCTAAACCCAAAACCTAAACCCAAAACCTAAACCCAAAACCTAAACCCAAAA
>Ga0210059_1006177_pt1 | contig 19239 bp, 9 predicted proteins | sample Ectturendosymbi2_FD_188042 | JGI IMG/M metagenome (GOLD analysis project Ga0210059, IMG submission 188042) | Ecteinascidia turbinata endosymbiont from Florida, USA - Sample 2 (SPAdes) (version 2) | ecosystem: Host-associated > Tunicates > Ascidians > Unclassified | place: Key West, Florida... | reverse complement strand
CAAAGCTGCCATAAATTGTGGACAACACGACCCGATGTGCAGCCTTAATCAAATGCAAGGGCTCAGTTTTCTTGCAGAGTTCAAACTCAGATGAGACATTTTTGAGAGGATCATTTGTATGAAGTATTGGCGAACCAAATAGAAACCTACTTGGTCAAGTCATGATTTCCCACAGCACGGTTGGCATTGTGGCTAGTGCAGTGTTTCTTAAACGGTGAGGCACGCCCCCCAGGGGGGCGCCAATAAATTTCTAGGGGGGCGCGAGCCCTTACGCGCCCTACAACATGGAAAGTTTGATCATCAAATTTACCGATGAATACATTTGTTTTTACAGCTTATTCAAAGTCAGGGGGTTGAAACGTTGAAACAAAGGACAATTAAGGGAGGCGTGGTAGAAAAAAGGTTGAGAACCACTGAGCTAGTAGGTATGCTCTGCGAGGTAGCAATGCAGGGTTTTTAAGATTGAAATATACAGCAGATCACTTTCCACTACTCAGCGTTCATTGAAAACTGTCTAGTTAACAACAGCTTGATAATGATCACTGCTAAAGCAAACATTTGCATATCAAAATTCATAGATGCCAACTGGTAGAAGAGATTTTATGTCATGTCCTGTTGTAATAGACCAGAAATAGGTATATCATGAAAGTGGTCTTTGTGCAAAATAACTGAAGATTGAACTCTGATGTCGTCGGTAACTGGCCCCGTCCGAACAAAAATCCTTGCTGCGCCACTGCTGAGAACCATCTCTCAGCAGACGAGGAGCACAACAGCAACAATATTACTGAAGTCTACTCATGGATGTGATCGACAGCTTCACCTGTAAGAAGGAAGCAGGTGTTGACGAACAAACTTGCTCCGACTATACTGTTTTTAGCAATGCTGTACATTTAATGCCGGAGCAGGTGCAACTCCGTGCGAAGTTGTTTGGAATGGAACCAAATTGTTTGTTTGTCAATGTATATGTTGTTACAAGATCATCTATTTTCAAACAATTTAATGTTTATGGCCATTAATTGCTTGCTGATGTTTGCGCGTTAATTTGCTCAGATAGGGAAGGTTTCCCTGACGTGTACATAACATCTGCAGCTGCAACCACTTTTAACTTAAGTTCCCTTCTTGGTAAAATATCCTTTCCGCCTCTGATTTTGTGTTTTAGCCTTTTACATGCAGTCAATGAAACGTATTAAGAGTAAACTTGATTTTGTGAAGTTCTTGCACATGTACACATACGACGTACATTTTGAACTCCTGGCAACAATTGCTCAAACTACACCCATTCATAAAATAACTACTACCAAATCTACGAATGATTAGAGACCAATAACCATGCCTTCAACTCTCTCCAAAGTTTTTGAAAAGTTGATTTACACCAGAGTGTACTCCTTTGTTACAGTAACTGTATACTGAGCTCAAGGCAATATGGCTTTTGCACCAACCACTCTAATGGATTAGCAATTGCTGTCTTCTATGATTAGCTGATTTGTAAAAAATATAATAAACTAACATGCACCCTGTTCCTAGACTTGAGCAAAACCTTCGATTTTGTTGCTCATATTATTTCATGCATTGTTTTACTATAGAGTAAGAGGAACACTCCTAAAATTTTTGCTTCCCATTTCGACAAAAAGGTTGAGCATAGTGTGCTAAAATAGCGGATGCTGAGTCTTCTCTTCTGAATGTAACATGCGGTGTTCTTCAAGGATCTATCCATAGACATTTACTATTACTTTTCTGATTCAATGAAATTGTAAAACTTCCAACTAAGATACTATTTTATATGATAATGACATCCGTCTTCATTTCTAGGAAAAAACACTAAAATTTGCAAAATGTAGTTACCACTGAGATAAAAAAATGATCAATAGGTTCTGCTAACAAATTATGTATCAATTATTCCAAAAGTAATTTCATGTTCATGAACAACCACAGCAATACGAATTTTCAGTTTCTATTTATCATCAACCAATGTCAAAACAATGTACCTCAAAATATTATGGCATAATAATTGATGATCCAACTCAGTTCGAAGCCTCAAATTGAAACTTTGTAACATACCTCTCCAACTCATGTGGAATATTTTTCAAATTAAAACATTATACCAACAATTCAGTGCTCAAATGTGCTTAAGTTTCTCTTTTGCATTCCTATTAACTTACTCAAAACTTAACTGGGTTGGTAACAGGGTTGGCAACTTAACTGGGGAGAAGCCAGTAAAACTACTTTACTCCCTCTGGTTGGATTGTAGACCAGAGCTGTAAGAAACCTTAAATATGACAAAACTAAAAAAACTATACTCTATTCTAAGCACAGAGTTATAAATATTCTTGATTTATTTCAACTGTCAGTTGCCAAATTCACGTACTTTTGTGATAATGGTGAATTGCCTGAACACTTTGATAATTACATTTCTGATATTGCATCAGTCCACAAATATCAAACAAGGCTTGTTTTTTTTGCTAAAATATCATTTGTCCCTTGTCTCTGGCTCAAATTTCTTTAAAATTATTGGTACCCAAATTTTGTCTGATATACCTGAAAATTTGAAATCTCTGGCTTCATGCATTTGGAAAACAATAAAAAACGTCTTGCTATCTCGCAAACTTTTCTATTGATTTTCATTTCATATGCTAATTACATTTCTGTAATATTGTTTTAGTACTTCTTCCCCTTATACTCTTTACCTTTCCAGTTGGTCAACCCACATGATGTGCATAGGCATGCTTTTCTCCCTCTGTTTTTTGTTGTTGTTTTGTTAATTATTTTGTCTGTAATTGATTCCATGCATTTTTTTACTTTTCTTTTATTACATGTGACACGTCTTTCATTTAGAATTGATTTGTGCTGGGAACAGGGTTAGCTGAGCAGTTGACCCATAAGGTGTTTTGCCAACATTTTGTGATTCAAATATGTTAGTTGACATCAATTTACTAAACCTGAAGATTTTAATGTTTTGTGTTCTCGTCAGCATGCAATTAGTTTCAACCTTTTGAATGTTATTCCTTTTTCTTTCTGTGGCGTTTGTTTCGTGGTTTGAGTCAAAAATGCTTGAATATACCATGATGCTGTGAAAAAATATTTGTCTAGCCAAAACCGCAAGAATTAACTACTTAAATCGCTTTAACTGCCTAAAATGTACCGATGGCTTGTATATATGTTTGTGAAGTTTTAAAATGTTGCTAATTTACATAGCTGAAATGGGTTGCTTAACCATTTTTTTCGCTTTTTTCCATATGAACGTATAAATGGTTGACCAAGAGTTTAACATTGTCGGACGTTCCGCCAAACCAATAGTAAAGCATTGTCATATTCAACACTAGGTAAAAGTTTTAAACTAAAGCCAGAGAAGACCTAATGTGTAGAACTAACAGAAAACAAGACTCTTTTTCTCTGAGAATTTTTAGTGGAACACAGAAAAACTTTTCACACGTATGGTTTTCTTTGTAGTTGTTTCGTATCCAAACCAAAAAACGTATTTTTTGAGAAGCATCGCTCAGCATAATTTTTTCCAGAAACATTTCACCCAAAAATGAGATCGTGAAAGCAGCTGGTATAGCGGTGAAAAATAGAGCGCTGTGAGCTTTATCAAAAGGTTTGAACGCAGCTGAGACACTTTTCAATGTCGACCGGTCTTGACATTGTGTGCAGACATTTACTGGAGTCTTTTGACAATACAATCTGCTGCTATAAAATTTCAGGATAGTTCTGTAATTCCCAAGTAACAATTAGATAAGCAAAAAAAGCGTAGCTCGCATTAAAGCTACAAGCACGATGCCAACAAAATACGCGCGTGAATATCTTTTCACCAAGAAGGGAGGATAGGGAATTCTTTAGGATCTCGATGAAGCTCAAGAAGTGTTGATACACATGGAAAGTTTCAACATGAAATTTATGTGCATTGTTGCCGACGATCTGGCTACTAAAAACCAAAATAAATTTTGATCGAAAATCAAAAATATACGAAATAATTTTTCATACTTGTATTTTATCTTGTACAGAATTCTGAAAAGATACAAAGTGCTTAAACCATGAAGCAGTAGATCAGGGCTCCAACGCCTCATAAATGTGTGGAACATGCAAAACGAAACTTGAAAAACCACTCTCAATATGTACGATATTGTATTTATGAAACGTTGGCCTTTGTGATACAGTATTTGGTCATCACGCATTAAAAGTTTGACAACTGCCGTGCGTGTGAGGCAATTTTCTTTGACGATATACTGCGCTTGCTCGAACGAGAATGTTCGGGCATGGCAAAGTTTAAAGGTTGACTTGATTTGGGCGAGTAACGCAGAAGTAGGTCTGTGTTACTGTCGTTTTCCTCCCCACGTAAAAAAATCTGTTTGAGAACGATTTTTTATTGCGACAACAAAACTGCGTCACAATCGAAAGTGTGGGACTAGACTTGAGAGGGATGAGATAAAGTTGCATTTAAGCCAAATATCATCAAAGCTCTTGCTTTTAAAACAAAATCCATCATTTTGATTCGATCTTAGATTCGACACTCATTCGAACGATGCAAACACCACACCGTGACAATTTCCCGACTTTACAAAACTGCCAATGCTTCCTTATCTTTACTGCCTCCTTAAACAGGTATAGTAGGTACGTGAATCTTGCAAAGATACCAGCAGACGTGCGACAGTATTTTTGCTCCACACTTTTACGGTCAAGATGACGCATAAGATTTTAGCTCGGGTCCAGGTGTATGTAAATTGCGTCTGATGCGGGTTTGTTACGAATTGTGGGGAGCAGGCTTCGCAGTTTTTTTTCAACGCGTATCCGACAACTTTTCGCCTTTTCTGCCACCTAAAAAATGCCGCCTATCAAGAGAACTGCAGCCTCGTATTCCCTACAAGCGTTACTTACGGAACGGAAGATTATCAGCGGAAATACTTGTTGTCACAATTAAAACAATTAAAGAGAATGCGGTTTCTGAAACGCAACAGAAACAAAATAAGTATTCTACCAGCGCAGTTTGAACTGTGCGAACAGACTTCTCTGTCGGTTTGCCGAGACTGCGACTAATAATTAAGAATTAGACCAGTGGTTCCCAACCTTTTTTGATGCATTCCTCCCTTTGCTCATTTTGGAACTTTTCATTCCTCCCTTATGACACAACACTCTTTTCTATTCCTCCCCTATTACACGAGTCTGCAGGAATATTTGATCTTCCAATATATTCTTTCTCACCTGCCTTTTACCTGTCACGTTGTAGCTTATTGTTCGAGTTTGTCGGCTGGTATTAACTACAATTGAAACAATGGACTGTATTGACGACAATATCTTGATCAATGCAAGTGGGCAAAAGTCTTTGCTGTCAAATAATGGCACTATAGTTTGTCAGCAAAAATGTGTGATAGTCCACAAAATAACTTATAAATATAAGGTGATATAACTAATTGAAAGAGCCAGTGCCAACTGAAAAAAGAAGTACAACACTTACTGTAAACTGAATAGGTAACTCAACTACAAAGTGGAAATTCCTCCCTGGGGAGGAATTCCTCCCCGGTTGGGAACCAATGAATTAGACGAACAAGTAATTGCAGTTACTGTATTTACAGCAAATAGGCAAGCAGCTCAAACGCACGACTTCCATCCAAATACACAACTACTTTAACGCCGACAGGCGTATTGCAACTTCACACTAATTCTCCTACTACAGTGATCGGCAAACTTTTGTTATGATGACCTAAACAGCTCTTTCAGTGGTAATTAAACGCCCGAGCTTATTTTTAGGGTCCGATTTCACACTTATGCTGTATTTAGTTACCTGTTATGCAACAAAACTATATTATGTCATAAACAGTTCATCACAAAAGGAATGCTTTGCTAACGTTGAATAAGCAATGTGCCACAGTTGTTGCTGTAAGGCGCAGGACTGTAGCTTCGATATACCATGCAGCCCACAACAGAGTGTTGCGCGGCCCAATGAAAAGGGCTGAAGGGCTGGAAGAGGCCCAATGAAACGTGCCACAACTGGGGCGAAGCACACAGTTAGCCGACCACTCTTCTACAACGAACAAAGAGTACGTACTTTTGCGATCGGAAATCCCGAGCGGCATGTGCGCAAAGCTTCGCACCGTGGCAGCAAGCAACAATGGAGATCACCCGACGAGATCACTCTCGTCGTCACCGTTAGCAAGCACAATCAACTGTTCACCAGGTTCACAAGCATTATTAGAGGTCACTCACCAAGATCACTCCATCGGGATCACTCTATTAATGCTTGTTCGCGCCACATACATATACTTTTGTTCTTCGCGCACATCCCGTTCGTTGCGAATCACAAAATCAACGCAACACCATCGGAGAGGTTGCAACATTACTAAAACGCTGTGGATCCTACAGCTCAGCTTTTCTGTTTTAAGTTTATCAGAAAGCTCGCCGTTTCGAACGGCAGAATTTGGTTTATTCCTGGAGCTGAAACACGTTACTAACTGCGAAGTCAACGGAGCGGCAAATTTATGTCGCGTTTTTCACGACGGAAAACAGAGAAGCAAGTTGCACAGTCACCAGTGGCGCAAACTGTGTTTATAGATGTGAGGGAGTCACGAAGTCGCAGAGCCGGGAAAGGCGGCACTGCACACCAAATGCTGTTATGATTTAAGATTGCGCTAAATGTAGCAAACACTTTTGACCGTGGAAAGTGCGCACATTAAATTCGGAGACCGGGTTACGCAGCATGTTGTAGCGTGTAGGATCGGTTATACCATGTCAGTTTGGTTCATCGCACTTTTAAACAGCGTTGAAGTAGTGCCTTATAGAGGGTTGCCGTGTGTTCGGCAAAACATGTTCTTGCTTACCTCAGATAGTGTTTCAGTTAACATCATGCTGATTTTGTTAAGGTACAGAATATCGATTGACTGTTTGTCTTTTGTATCGGCTACAAGCATGCGCGAAGTCAAACTTTGAATGTAGAAACCTATTCACAATGCAATGTTTTCTCCAAATTTGTTTGAAGTGACCGTTCGTAAATAAACTATTTCTATTTGCTGTTTTGTGAAATCATATTTATGTTTTGGTGAATATTCATCGCAATTTTTAAATTCCAAAATATCATGGCAAGGTATTGCTGGCAAAGACTTCGTTATTTTCGTTTTCGATAGTTTAAACTTTTTATGCTATTATTAATGAGACTTTTTCTGTTATACTGTTTTCCTTCACCTTTACAAAAATTGTTTGTTTGTTGCTTCTGCCACATTCTTTAAATGGAAAGCAGCCCGTGCTTTTCACGAAAGTTTAAAAAGTTTTTCCCCAAATCTACTTTCTGGAGCTTGAATGCTTGGAAGATCGGCTGAATGGAAAAAAAGCTTTGAAGTGATAATCACGCAAAATGTATGTGCTGACGTGTATTAAAAGTCAACACTATTTGCTTTAAAACTCGTTCAACACCTGCTTGCCTACAATGTGCATAATGGATTTTTACTCGCCTATGCTATTGGAAAAAATGTGTTTTACGATTGAAGAAGGGAGATACTCATGCAGACTTTCGACGTTGTAAATGTTATCAAAGTATTTTTTTATTGTGAACTTTATCAAGTAAAAATACTTGATCACAAACACAATCACAGAATCACAAACACAAAAGCATTTTAAAATTTCAAGCATTTTATAAAACATTCGCTTGTTGAGAATTTTCAAGCAAACGATTTGCACTTGGGCAAAAGTTGTGGCTGAAGTGATTAGTTACGCAAGATCGTGAGGTCAGAATTCTGAAAAGGCCAGCAGCGCTGCTGAAATACTCTATTTTATTTAAAAGCATTTGGGATTTAAGCGAGCAAAACTTGTATCAGGTTACTCACAGTACAATTTGGGAGAATTTTTATGCATAATATTTGTCAGCGTACTTGGAAACTATTGCTCTTACTGTAACTTCTTTCTTGCTTAATGGATGCTTGAAGTGCATCATTTGGTTCAAATCCGATTTCATCTGATAGTTACGAAATGGCTTCAAATCAAGTTAAATATCTAAACTAATGTGTTATGTTCTTTTTCCTATAATTTGTAAAGGCGTATTTCCAGCATTCCTGAAGTCGAAACATATGTTTTAATACTTTTCCGTTGTTGCAGGCTTGAAGCCTGAACTTATGGTGAATGCGTAGTTGCACACGCCATTTAAATTTTTTCTGTTGCCGTAGGAAATCCCGGGATTACGAAGTGTTTTAAACGTTGCTGAAAATGCTGGTGACCAGACAACTATGAAAAATTCGTTATCAGGTCAAAGGAACTTTGCCACAGGCTGTTTGAGCTTGTAGAACTTTTGAGAGGTCATATTTTATCTGCCGCCAATCATGTGTTGGGAGACTTGTCAACAAATTAGTACGTGAAGACATGAACCCTAGATGTTGCTCTTTTCAAAAGACGTTGTTTCGCTAGAGTTAATGTTTGACGGCAGGTCATAGCAGAGGTTTTCAGGCAAACTACGTAAGCCACAAAGCAAATCCAGCTTTCAAAGCTTTCGAAATTTTAGAAAATAAACTAAACGCACTCTGGCGGTTGCAGGTACCAGGGGAAACTCAGTTTTACTCATCAGGTTCACGACAAAGCCTCTTTTACGAAAAGAGTTCAGTTTTTGTTTTACCTTAGAGTAATATAACAAGATACCTGTGTAGTACATTGCAACGGTATGCTTACATAATGGTATGCTAGGTTGACCTCCAACTAGAAGGAATTTTTGTGAAATCGTTATCGACAGACGACCTGTCTGCATGTGGTTCCGCAAAAACCATACCCTACAGTGTAGGGCCTACACTATCAGGAAACCCGACTTTAACAGCGATGTTTTTCACCCTTGCAGAAACCAGCCCGATCCCTTGTTTATTTCAACGTGAGGCAGTATTTCGATATTTTCAAAATGTGTTGTGGTATTTTGAAATTAACCAGCTCTGCAACGAGCGTGCATTTTTTGCTCTTATTTCAGACCACTGTGCATTTTTGTTATTGTTTCTGGTACAGTATTGCTACCTAAAAAGTGTTGCAAGGACAAAAATATTTGAACAAAAAAATAGCTTTCACGGAGTTGTCTTGGAATTATTAACATGATATTGGATGAAAATTGTACGCTAACCGCAAGCTGCTAGAACCAAATCCTGATTCAGGAGAACGTGCAAAGACAAATGTAACGTACGTCGCAATAGTCTCCAATGACATACAAGACAAGATTAGAAAACAACCTCTTGAGAAACCGATGTATTAGTACAAAATCAATTTCTATGATTAATTTCACCCAGCGTTTTTCTATTTAAATGCTGTCACTTTTTGATTGGAACTGTTGTGCTGCTTGCCAGTGGCTTTATCTACAAACATTCCATTAGAATGACCACCGCCTACTGCCTTACCGTCACTATCAAAGGAAGGCTACAATAGAAATATTTAGGAGATGGAAATAGGTGCTGACTGATGGAATGCAATATCGAAACCAGTGTAATGCGAGCCCCTATACCAGCCTTAGAAAAACTAAATGTACCTGGATCGCATTTGGAACATCCACTGGTATGGCATACCATGATATTGAGTTAAACATTTGTACAGGCAGAAGTCGAAATAATATAGTGAATTCGCACAGGTTTTTGCCTCTTTCCAAGAATTGAAAATAAGCAGAACCAAATTTTTAACTTCAAATATTTTTCGAAATCTGTAGAAAGCAACATTTTTCTAAATGAATTATGATTTGGCCACTGAACACTCAAAGTGCTTACGTCAAAAATACAAAAAATTCTTGTTATGAACAAAAATGTCATTACTTTCTAAAAAAAAACAGCTTGAGCCAACTTGAGAACTGATATTGAGAATTGATAAAAACCAACAAACACCATTTTGTGAAATGATATTCTCAATCCACGAAAGGGAACAGTGTTCAAAGAAAGAGGAGCCTGAGAAATAAAACTTTCTGAAACCTGCAGTGCAAGCTTTAATTTTTTATGACTTTGATATATGGAACGGAACTGCTTCCTTCAATGAACGAATGTCTAAAGCTTATAAAAGTTTGGCAAAATGGGTAACACACAACAATGGCACACCACTTTCCCAGGTTACGCATAATTTGACTTTTTAATGAAAATTTTCTGTAACGTTTCGTTCTCCTTCAATAAATCCTTCGCTGGTAATGGGAAAATGGTAGCAGAAAAAGAAACAGCCACGGGAGGATCGCTGGTTGCAGGTTGTGTCTCCAGCATGTAACATCCGGTGATTAAAGGAAGCGATCAGTTGATGAAGGGCAAGCGATCAGCACATTATAACGGTACGCTTGCTTATTTGAAAAGCTCATAATCTTCCGATCACAAAATATGACCAGATCGTTCCTTCACTGGAAACAGAGTTGTGAAAAGTTTTTTCTTTTTTTCAGAGCACATAGCCAGAATTCACTGCGATTCTGACATTTTCAATGCCGCAAAGGAGACGCGATTTTTGCTGTAAAATGTTTAAGTTGCACCGGCACCGTTCAACTTGCAGTTACAATTACAGAAAAACAATGTTTTAATTTCAGAATTTGAGTAAATTTTCGTGCGTCCTATGAAGCAAATGATGAACCACACTGCAAATCTCACTTGCGGAGATTATTTCAAAATTGCTCTTTGCAGCATTAATAAGGCACAGGTTACAGTATACATTTGCATTGCAGTTGCAAAGGGTAGTTTGTCTTGCGACGCCGTTTTCACCAGTGGAGCTAAGCACGTCGCCTTTGTTTAACAGGAAACAACCTTTAAAATTTTTGGAAGGTTTCCGATACCTTCTTTATGTCCAGCAATACAAGCACTGTTAGAATAACGAATAGTTTCAGCCGACCAAGAGCGTATGTAAGGGGGGATTGGGGTTACCCCCCATTGACTTTGATAAGTTAAAAAGTTTTATTACCTGCGCAAAGGAGATCAATTGTTTTCGCATACCTTTGCTTGTTAATTTGTCGACATAATGCAAATACCACGGAATGAATTTGCATGTAAATCGCAAGTAACATTGTAAATGGGCCAAAAAGTAATAATTAGGTTTTGGTAAGAATCTGGGTTATCGTCTGCGTCCAGGAACCATCTCACGACTTTTTGCCGACCCTTCGTCCACTAAGATTGTTTTTCGCGATAGGTCACTTTATCGAAACAATTGTCTTTATTTTGCCGGCTATTGCTGATCAGCGCATGCGCTGACCCAGTGGCTACATTACCAGTTTCTGTAGCATGATAGAACTGTTGCACGAGCTCAAAAACAGCACTTGTTAACATAGAAATGTCTCAACAGGGAAAAAGGAAAACTACCGTGAAAGCTTGCTGGACTTCTATATTTATAGCAAAAAAACGAAAGTTTTCCTGCGTACTTTATGCGCATTTCTCAATTCTTGCAAACCGGGTGCGCAAGCGAATCCAGCCGCACACCTATGCTCGACTGTTTGTATACGCCAAGGCATTAACGCAGCCTGATTTTACAGCTGTAAATTGCTCTGACGCAGTGATGAGTGTGTTTTATTTTACTCCCCTGTTTTAAAACGCAACCTGATATTTTGCAGTTTTGAACTGCTGTGTCGTAGCATTGAGCGTATTTTCCTCCAATATCCTGTCTTGGAGCGCTGATAGTTAAAATTAAGTGCAATGACGCATGAAATAAGGAGTGTGCGTGTAGAAGAATATGCACATTGTGTCAACAAACTTCGCCAAAACGTTGGTTTGGAAACACGAATATGACGTCCAATTGTGAGGTCACAAACAGCGCAAACGAAATAGAAATGACCACCACATGCAACTTAATGAAATCCCCCCATGAAAATTTTCTGCGTACGCCACGGCAGCTGACGTGCCTTGGGTTATCCGCCGTTTCTTGCAAAAAGTTTTTTTTCGATCAAGGGACAAAAATATTGAAAGGAGAAATCAGAAAAAGAAAAAATCGGCTGTGTTGTAGCTTCTTTGTTTCTTCAGACAAAAATAACTTGGAATTTTAGACGAAAGTGCCCACAGTGTGTCGATGCGACATTGCCAAACTTTTTCCCTTGAATAGTTAAGAAAAATAAAAATAATTGGAATAATAATCCTGAGCTTTTCGCCCTTTATCCAGAAAAGAATTTTTGGAATAATAATTCTTTGCGAACATGCTAGACACATTAGGGCAAGTAACCGTGTAATGTGTGCTAAGACTTTCGAAGACAAGTGTCTGTGAGAGTATTAGGGTGTTGTTTCCACTCCGAAAACACCGTTCAGGATGAAGCTCTGGCTTATGTTCTTGATCCCAAGTTTGTAGGATGTGGGCGTCGATCTGGTCATGCACTACACTTCCATTATCCAGATTTTGAAAAAAACAATTTAAAAATTAGACATTACGTCTTGAAAATGTTTCAACGCGTCATCGCTACCGTGAAGGTCACAACCACTTCGTAGTCTGTTGTGTTGAGGATTAGTTTATTTTAGGTTTTGTTCCATTTTGCGTGCTTCGAGTACATAGTTTCTTCTACCATCTGTTCCCTGCACGGAACACATTAGATGATTTGAAGACTTTTGTCGTGACGTGAAAAGCAATTGACACTTGCTCCGAAAAGTCGAACAAAGAACCTTGGTATCAGGCTGCTCTGCAAAGAAACCTGGTATCAGGCTGGTCACGTAATTGGGCACTGCGTTACAGTGCGTGCAGTGACGTGCCGTTGATGCATGTGGAAAAACAGTATTTGATCGGAGATTTTTCAAAGTGCAGAACTCTCCTGTATGCAACTTGAAGCTTATGCAATGTTTGCTGCATGTATTTTACGAAATGCAAAATATTTGGGAAAAATTACTAACCGATATTTTATGTCGCAAAACTCTGCATCTCCATTTAATCGCAAAAGTTTTGCGTTTGTTACATACGTGTACAGACCCTTTGAAAAACTCTTCAGGATAGCGTAAGTGATTGACAAAAATATTTTTGCTTTTTCTAGTTGATATTTTCCTTTCAAATCCCAGTCTCTTTTTGTGTGGACTCTGCCTGAATAACTTCACTCCATATTTTACTGCTTTTCAAAACTTGCCAACCTTGGAATGTTCAGTTGTCGATCAGATCAAGTCAAAACCATGACATGTGATGCCAACGCGACTCTTCGTTTAAAGGGCTAAAGGTGCAATAAGAAGAACAAATCAATGGCCTCGAAAAACGATTTTAAGAAATGTAGAGCTATGAAACTTTATTATGATGGAACTTTTCAGGTGCATGGTGTTGGTGAAGACTCGATCGTGGCGGCATCGCATGCACGATGCACCACGAACGGGATGTGCACTAAGAATAGCAACTATGCAGTATGTATGTGGCGTGGACGAGCAATAATAGTCTGATCGTGGCGCTTAGCCTCTGCTGATCCACTCATCGTGGACGCTTGAATGTGATGACTACTGCTGCCTCGTGGATGTGAGCAGTGAGCACGTCGTGTGATCTCTATAGTTGCTTGCTGCCACAGTGTGTAGCTTTCCGGGCGAGAGCCTCCGGACAGTGTTAAATAAAGCAATGGCTTAGAATCTGGGGATGCAGGAGGCGCGAGGGCGCCCCAAAAATTTTTGATTTGTCAAAAATTTGGACAAAGAAATTTTGACATTTTTTAACAATGTTAATGAAATTTTGCTTCTTTGTTATTGAGTGTACAAATAAAAGTTGATTATATCATAGAAATCGAATTAAATATATATATATATATATATATATCTATGTATATATATATAATCAATAAACTAATAACTTCGTGTTTCTAATAACGTCGTGTTTTACTTTGTGAGAGTTGATGAGCAACAGACTCACTTGACAGTTTGGACAAACAAAGGCATTTCATTTATGTGCTTTATTAATTGTATGCTGAGGTAATTGAGTAAGCTGCGAGGCACCTACTTTGTAGTAGTAGAGTCCATGACAGACAAGTACGAATACACTTTTGTTTTAAATTTTCACTGCGCTGTTTGCATGAACACATTTTACCATGCTGTTTTTTGCACAATGTGCAGTTGAACAGACAATGTTGGGAGTCTCACGACATAGTCATCATATAATTAATGTGATACATGACACATATAAGTCTTCAGAGAAGGAAGCAGCTTAAGGCCTGCCTCAGCCGGGAATGAAGTTCCTTGCCGACAGCAACAGCTGGAATGTGAATGCAACGCCAAACTTCAGAACTGTGAGGCAGATGCTCAAGAGTAATGAAGCCGATGGCTTCTGACAATATTCTTGGACACCCTATCGTGCCATATTTATTTATGATATTAAGAACCAAATTTCAAGTAGCACATTTTGCATTTTCACGTTTATGGAAACCTGTAAGAGGAAAATATAATGTACCCACATCTATAGAATGTTTGTAGGCTGAACGTTTGTAGCATAAACGTTTTAGGGAAAGTAAGGGAAAATATTTTTTGGACCCCAAAAAATTGCCTGCTCTTACACCTATGAAATAAAGAGTGTGTGCAACTAACGAAGCGAAGGTTCTTGTTCTTGCTGTATTAGAAATCGCAAATCATTATTACTTGTAACAGGCATGCGCTGTTCAACTCCTGACATGAATGGTAAAATAAACGAAATAGATCTTTTCAAATCCTATTTTTTGAGATAGTGTTTTCATGCCGCCATATCACTACAGTAATCTTGCAGCGTCACGGTGGAGGGATTACAAAGTCTGGTATCAATTACTTCGCTTTCTGCGTTCTGCATAGTTGCAGCAGCTCTTCCGCACAACGTGCGCCTGGTAGGAAGGCTACAGTAGAAGTAATCGTGGCCTGAACACTTTACCGCTAGGATGATTACATCGGATAAGTTTCATTAGAAAATATTCAGACAGACTGAAATTGCTAGATTTTCACGCTTTGTTATGGGCACCTCAGTGTTAAACATATTTTTCAAAATTAAATGAAATGGCTGTTTCTCTGACAGCAATGCATTTAAATAATTCACAGCATTTCTGGAAACCGAAGGTGGTGAATAGCATGACAATATTTTAATAATGGGAAAAGCAAACTGTTTTGTCAATTTTTAAGTTATTATATTACAAACTCAGGTGGTTCTTGCTTAAAAACAATAAATAACATTTTTTTCTAACCGCTGAAAATGAGATCAGGTCACTTTGCTTCACACTCTAAAGCAAAAGGCTTTGAGATCTTCTACTCCGCAAAAGATAGGTAGTGCTTTGCAGAACATTTAATTTGAAAATGTTAAAGACCAGATGAAGAAAATGCGCAATGCACGCTCATTGCGAAAAACAAATTTAAAAATACCATTTTCGACCTGCTAAAATAAGGTCGGATCAGTTTGATCCATCGTGGCATTTCCGAACGACTGGCTTCTGGATGTTTTATTCTGTGAAGGACAGGTATTGTTTTGAAAAAAAATTTGTATAAATTTTTCAACAAACAGACAAAGTGTAATATACCAAGCAAAAAAGTGTAATTACCTGCAGCGGTCAGCAAGTTGTGCAATCATACCATCAAATATTTTTGACTAGCACATGATTTTTACTGTTCTCCAGGCAGTGTGATGTTTTGAGTGATTGTGTTTAGGTGTGCTTCGTTAGGAAAATTTCAGTAGAAAATTTCTGTAAAGTTCAGGAATACTATTACTTGACGAATCTGAGGATAATAATGGGCAATCCCGTGACTGTTTCCACAATTTTATTGCTTTTTTCTGTGCTGCCTACAAGTATTGAGGTAGCGACAAGGTAAATAAATATTCACAAAAACATGAGGAGGGATGTTATGAACGTTTTCACGCACCCACACCCAAAACATTTGTTTGCTGAAAACCCTTACAATTTGGTATTGCTAGCTGAAATTTACGAAATTTAGAACATGCATGTTTATCTAAACAAAGTTTGAATGTATTAGTCGTTTCTGCGCAAATGGTAGGACGGAGGTTTATTGAAATTGCTGTTCAGAGATTTTCTTTAACGATTGGAGTTAAAAGAGATTTTCTTGCATTCTTCCAGAGAAACGTTAGCAGTGGACCTAACACTGCTAAGTGGAGCAACTGGAGTTGACGTGGTGGACGCTTGTATTCAAAAACTGAATACAATCAAATTACTTTCGAATGACTTTGGCTTGACTAAACGCATTGCTTACGTTGAATCCGAATTCGGAAACTTGCCTGGTATTGGAAGCTGTGATGGTGGCATTTGGCGGGTAAATTTTTTAATTAAGTTCTATTTTTGTTTGATGTAGCCCACGTTTGTTGCAAGTTCTTGAATTTTTTTGTGTTTGCAAAGATTTAGATGTGTATTTGAATTATATTTATCGTATCGAGGATTGGCAATGGCATCTTCGTAGGAAAAGCAATGTCCAAATGATTTCGACCACATTTCAAAAAGGACATTCTGCTGAAAGCAAAGCAGGCAGAAAGCAATTATGGTGACAGCGCGTGAAGCCTGATAGGGCGATTAAGAAGAAATAGGTCTTGATTTTTTGTAAAAATTGTTTTTTAATATCTTGCATGTGAGATGCTCAACACCAGAACATCAAACAATGTTTATGGATTTGGACGTTTTTCAGCACTACTAAACTGAATAGAAAAGCTCGAACTTAATCCCCCTTGTGCTACACCTTTGAGTAATAATTTGAAACTGATTTTAAAGCATCTGTATAATCGCAATATGAGGCACCACCTGTTGTAGAAGATGCATCTATTCAATAAAATAAAACAACTGGAATGCTTGAAAACTCTACATAATTATTTAAAAAAATCAGCTTTGAAATATACAACACGAAGATATCGAATGACTGAAGCACGAGTTGAATGCTGAAAAGGATTAGATCTAGTCAGTTGAAATAAATCCTGCAATTTGATTCATATGCGTAAGTAACTCATCATTACTTAGAGATTATGAACATATCAATATCTTTGGAAACAAACAGGTACAACTCATCAAATCTCAATGTCGCTTTTAAATTTGAAAGACGATGATTTATTGCTTGCCTTCTTTGGAGTAAGTGACACTTCATTGAAGTGAACATTCTTCGTTGACAAAATATTCTGAAACATAAAATCAAATCTAGTTTGTGTAGTTTTATATTGTAGATTGTGACATATGCCTTAATTTTGAAAATGCAGTATTTTTTTAACTTGGTACCTTTCTTAGCAAAATACTGAGGTTTTGGAGTACTGGATCATTACTTTAAAAATTATAGATATTTCAAAAACCACAGGAAACGTAACTTAAAACTTTGTGAGCAAACGTCAGTGATGTAGTTGAGACCGTAACTTTCGAGACCGAGACCTGGTTAAAACTTCGAGACCGACACTTCATCAAAAATCCCGAGACCGAGACTCGAGACTTTAAAATTTGTGCATTTTTCCGAAATTGATCTAAAAAATGTCGTCACTTCTAAGATCATTTTTTCGAATTTCTGGCATTTTTTCGGCCTGTTTTGGTTGTTTCTTATTGGAAAATACAGCAAACAAAGAGTTGTTGAATTTTAGAAATTTTACTGTACCATTTCTTTGCAATATTCAAAGTATCGAGATCCGTGGCTTTTGAGACCGAGACGAGACTTGAAACCTGCGAGACCGAGACGAGGCCTGAAACATTCGAGACCAAGACTCGCAAAATGGGTCTCGAGACGAGTCTTTGTTTTTTGAATTTTTTGAAAAGGTGAAGTGCTGCAAGTACATGGAGCCTTGGCTGCTATTAAACCTTTCACGTCTTTGTCAGCCATTGTTTTCTTTGGTGTTTGATATAAATGGTTTGATGTAACTTTCTTTTAAAGTAAAACAGTTATTTTTCATACAGATTTTAGGGCAATTGGATTTATTTCATGTTTCACCTCTCATTAAACGCGTCATGACATCAGTTTTATTTCAAAATCCTACAAACTTTTGTTCACATGCCAAAACTGTTAGCAGATGTTTACTATCAAGTGAAACAAACCACTGCACGAAACTTCAGGTATGCGTTGAAAAGATGAGAACAAATCCACTGCAAATGGGATATGAAAATGCTGCAATAAACCCGAAGTTTTTATTATAAAAAAAACAAAAATCAAAAAATTAAAATAAAGCTCCAATCAAATTTTAGAAACCAGCATGGCAATTCTTTGAACCACGAATTCCATTATACGCTGCTGCTCAACCTCTCCCATGAAACTGCAGTTTTACAAAAATCAGTTTTGCACACTTCTGAAAATTTTCTAATGAGGGAAGCAAGGTTTAAAGGGTATTTACACCAAACAAAATTAAGAATCCGAAACCTTGATGCCGACAGTCAGGCCGACGAACTTATTGATCTGTAACAACAGATTCTGCACAAGACATCATCCCACATTTCCGCAGCTCCAGTTTCAAACAATCCTGTAGGAAATCTGTGACAAGAAACGGTTTTGGGCCAAGGGATGTTAATGGTCACGCCGCACTATGCTCTGGTGTTTCAGCTTGATTAGTTGTTCATTATTTTTTACACATTTTTGTTCTGTTTATGACGCTATTTTTTATTATTCTATGAATACCGACGTCGCATTTTTCACATATGTAGGTACGAAAATTCCCGGTCTGGGGACAAGTTTGTAGAGGCAAGGTTTGCTGATCTGATAAACAACGATGAGGCGGCAGGCACTTGATAATCTTTATTTTTCCATGAGCTCAAACGGGAAAACAAAAGACAAGCATCTCGAAAAGTGAGAAATAACGACGCGGGCTCTCATACAGACATGTTGACTCTCAAGCATCTGACCCTCGCCCTTGTTGAATGCATTGCATACATACATTCTTTTCTGTTTACATTATTTTTTTTGATATGATGGTTTGTTGTTGGTGCTTTGTAACTACAATGGTCTTGGTCTTGTAGCGCCACGACTGAGTTTGTACAATTTCTGGTTAGATTTTGTAAGCTGGGTGTGTTCCCTGCAACTCCTCTGCATACCGTGCGCCTGGTAAGAAGGCTGCAGTGCCCATTTACAAGGTCATGGTAAGACCCGACCGAGAGTCGAACTCTCGACCTACCAGCACCAAATTCTGCTTACATGCTTGTTGCGCGAGTCGGGGTATGTGACTCAGAAGGCGCGTCACGCCACCGCTCACGAGGTGCGTTCGATAATTACAAACCGTGCATCAATCAGGCTACGGACCGAAGCAAGGTCTGCTACACACAGTGGCGAAACTAGCACATTGGGCCAGGGGGGTCAAATCGCTGTTGTAGGGGCCCGTGTTAAAACCGTAAAGTATGTGACGTCATCGTGCTCATTCAACCTTGGTACGACCTTTCTGCAACATTCCTTTCCTTACATGTTACGACCAAATCCAAGACCACCAGCGCTGTGCTAAGAA
>Ga0210059_1006176_pt1 | contig 19240 bp, 10 predicted proteins | sample Ectturendosymbi2_FD_188042 | JGI IMG/M metagenome (GOLD analysis project Ga0210059, IMG submission 188042) | Ecteinascidia turbinata endosymbiont from Florida, USA - Sample 2 (SPAdes) (version 2) | ecosystem: Host-associated > Tunicates > Ascidians > Unclassified | place: Key West, Florida... | reverse complement strand
GTGTAGCAATGGATTTTGGGTGTTAAGGAGATGTCCGTCGAACGGACGTGGAAAGTCTTTGCTGGAGAGGTGACACTGAAGGTCATGCCCGCAGAGCCGGATTAAAGGGTAGGGGGCCCGGGTCAATATTTACTGGAGGGCCCCTATGACGCATTCATGACGTCATCGTTTCTTTTACTAAGAAAAAATATTTCACAACCTAGAACTAGAGAGTGACTCGGCAAGAAACAACATTCACCCGAACATTGAGAAGAAACCAGAGATTACAAACATAAACTCAGGAACAAGATCATGTCAATGTGGCCAGCCAGCGCCGGGTATAGATGGCGGGAGGCCTGGGGCCCAGGCGTGGTCGGAGGCCCCATGTGCGATACAAAATGTTTAGGTAAGGGATGATCAATGAAGTCACTAGTATTTCCACGTATCATTAATATTTATGACGTAACCTTGTGACGTCACGTTTGTTAACTCAACTGTAACAAAGCTTTATAATGCAACATGGTATTTAACAATAATTAGCGATTTGTGAAACTGTTGCAAAACCAGTCGTAGAAGCATAGTGTCTTCTTGTTTTTAATATTTGCTTGAAAAAGTTTTGAAAATATTTCAGAAAAACTTTCTGGGCGATCCAACGTTTTCATCATCTCCAAACGCCAGTCCTCGTTCAGCACTAAATTTTACGACAGAAACCAAACGTTGCAGGCAGAGGCGATTTCTGGTATTGTTCGCATTGATTGACCTGACTGGCTAGTTTTGTATCAAGTCTTTATAGTGATTAACTACATCTGCGACTAAACGCAGTAGCACCATCTATATGCTCCATTGAGTGCCCGTGGCTCCATAGGCGCTGAAGAGTGTGCTTCCAGGCAAAGATTCCTTTTCTAATAAGGAAATGCGCACATTTAGACGTATCCACGCACATCTGTCTACAATTGAAACATTTAACACAAGTTTGTAAAGGAGAAAACAAAGCCAGCTTCTGTCAACTACTTCGCCATTGTAGTTCTGGCGACGAATAAAACTTGTGGTATATTGCCGTGACAAGTTTCTCTCCTTTCTGTGTTGTGGAACATCATGTTTAAAAAATGATTTTCATCACAATGTCAAAAAAACCTGTTTCGTATTTCAACCGATATTCCCGCATTTTTTCCGGTATATTGGCTGGCCAGTGGGCCCAGAGACCGATATCATTGCCACCAGTGATGGCGTCAGCCATCTCATTCGTCGTGTTTTTCGATGATACATCTTGACGTTCTTCTACTACTGCACTGCTGTTTAAACTAGGTCTATTTTCATCGTTACGTAGACCTAGGTGTGTCAGAACATGTTCTTCGATTTTCTGTCCTCAACATAGGATGCTTTGGACTTATCAATATTCTGAACTTGCTCATTAAAAGCAATCAGAAATGATTGCAAATGTCTTAACGTCTTAAACAGAGTTAGCTCAGATAATTTCCAAAAAAACGTTTCAGAACAACAGTTGGCTTGTGGATAGACATGAAGTATGAATATGAAGCTGGGTACATTTGAAGCATCCTTGGCAAACTAAGATAAAGTGATACCCACCTGGTTACGCTGTGAGCAGTAAGTTTTTGGTAGTCAATATGCACAAAGTCACAATAGTCTTTTCACTCTTTTTTGCGAACTTTATAAATGCAACCACACATAATTCACTCAGCTTCAAAATCATTTCGTCCTTTTCTGAACAATGGATACTTCTGACGAATTTTGTCATTTTTCAGTATTACTGATGAGCTGTAATTACTACAAAGTACTACACTAAGCTATGTACAGTACACTGATCATCATATCACGGTTCATCAGTAAACCTAGTACAGAACCTATAATGGAGTCAGAAGTCCGCGCTCTAATCCAAAGTCATTGAGATATTGAAAAAAGATTTACCACTGTTATGTAACGATTAATGTGAAAGCATTCCCGCCTTTCCAGCCGAGAATTAACTCAATCAAAACATAGATTAATTAGACAACTTGCAGGCCCTCCCATAACCTTTGCTACGCCACCAGTTCGTATCTTGTTGCAGTTGAGTAGGGACAACTTACTGCATGTAAATACAATATATCATAGCCAGTGGCGTAACTGAAGGGGGAAGAGGGGCGAATTGCCCCTTGGCAAGCTAATCCTAAAAAACGGTCTCCCACTTAACATATCTTTCGGTTTTAACATTCTTTTGGTTTTCAGTACGTTGTTGTTTTTATATGCTTTTCGGATGATTTTCCAATGCTTCAGGATTTTGGTTTAGCCATCCACATTCGGATTCACCATCATTTTTCAAGTTTTTCTGAGTGTTGGCTAGCGGACCCTGTACAGTGGCCAGTGGGCCCATGTTATCTAAGTTTACTACCCGGGCTCAAAACTGTAGTTACGCCACTGAATATAGCTATGTAAAATAAGAAATGTTAAAGGAGGATGTTTTGACATTTTTGAATGTCCGCGGAGATTATTTCATTTCTCATGAAAAAAATGGACATGTACTCCAAAAGAGGACGTATGGTAGCCCTATCTAACAATGTTACTCATATGCGACCTTTGCAAATTTAAGTATAAGATAGACGCAAAATCGACCAATAACGAGAAGAGACGTAAGCTAATGCGTTCTACGTGGCTTGACCCTGCATTCACTAGATTCAGGTACCTGGCCGACTTTCAGGAAAACAGTAAGTGTTATAGTTGCTTCGTCACAATATCAAGCAATATTCAAGTGAAATGCTGACGTCTGGACGACCGATAATTTAATAGCGTCTACAAACAAACTTTCCTCGCTAACAAAAATGACTAAGTGACACGCACATATAGTACATATGGCAAAACACATAAACTTGGTGGGGCCCCTATGTGGTGGGAGGCCCTGGGTCCGGGCTCCTTGCCTCCCCCTAAATGCGGCGCTGTGGCCAGCCATGCTGAGTGTGACAGTTGTTTCCAAGCTAATGTCTTGATTTTCACCTTTATTTTGAGGTGCTCTGGTTAACGCCACTGCTTACTTTAACGTTGTTGCTTGAAAATTTTGCTAGGAAAAGCGATTTAGTCGCGGCATTTTAACTAACACTGCGAGATCCTTGCGCTTTTTCTTCTTAGAAGCTTTGCGCTTTTCATAGCTCCTGATGGCATTACAGATCTCGGCATCGCTCAAACTAATCACTGCAATCTCGTTTGCTGCCCTTTCGTTCTACGAATCGACTGATTAAAACCTTTTCTGACGGACCATACAGTAACATGTGGTGTAAATGGCTTGAATAGCTTCATATGCTAATGATGTAACACAACGAGAGTAACCATCGGAAGAAAAGTGCGTTTCTTCCATACGTTATCTTTTATGACGAAACAAAGGTGCACTTCGGCTGCGGCTACCTTGAGACTTTACCAACAATTCTGGATCAATGATACCAGTGTTGCCATTTCTGATATTTCAACATGACATCAGATGTGATGTTCTCAGATAAATTTCTGATGTCTGATGTTTTGGCAACAAATCTGATGTTGACTGGGTTGTTGTTTTCGTTTTCCAGATTTCCTCTCATTTTAGGACGAAAATAAGTTACATTCATGATTTTTAAGTTCCTTTCATCAACCTCTCACTATAGTGTGTGCTTGGTTATCGTTTCAAACTAAAAAAACTCTCTTCGCTGCGTCGAGACTCACATTTCACGTAAATTATAAACGACTTCTCCATTTAATGGCGACATTTCACTCTGTTTTGGATTTGCTGGACGTGTGGCCGAGTGGGTAGAGCGATCGCTTCGTGTCTGGTAGGTTGTGGTTCGACGTGGTTCGAATCTCTGCCCGGTCGCAACAAGACCTTAAAAATTGGAACTTGCTTCAGTCTGGTCAAGCTCTCGGCATAATGACTGTAGCAGGGAAACTCTCCAATGCGGATGCAATCTTCGTCTGAGTCCGGTCGTGTTGCCTCTTGCCCTCCCATCTGAATAACTTTGTCGAAGACCAAGTGCGTGCGGTCGAGAAATGGGCGATCTCTTCAACACGCTAAACAAATCTCTGCCCCGCGATCGTCGAAGGCGCTCGAAGGACAACTGTTGTTACTGTGTGTGCAGTGCAGTGCTCACGATTGCGTTGTGTAAGAACTTTCCGCAGATGTTCTCGTGTCATCGTCGTTCTGATCGTCGCGAACGCGACGGCATGCGCCATGTATGTTTGGATTCAACGAGGGTAATCGTGCTTCGTTAGGTTTGTTAATAGAAGCATTTAGCTTATATGAAGATGTGACGTAAAAATTTGATGCTATCTGATGTTGAAAAAGGCAACAAGCTGATGTTAACGAGACTGACCCTAGCGACAACATTGATTCATACTAAACAGCAGTGAGCAACCACGTTAACACGCAAATATTAAGATTTTCGTGACGTTTGAACAATAGGCCTGATGCACGAGCAGAGAGTCATACCTATGCCAAAAGAACGATTATTAGGAAAAAGTTACCAACGAAATCAAACATATTTGCGGTGAACGAAACCGAAAATAATTATAGGCTATTCAGTAGCGATTACTAAAACTGGCAGACAGTCAAACTTGTAAAGAAATCAGTTGCCGTTTGGGGCCCCTGATACTTAACGCAACATAGAAATTTAGTGGTAGAGTTGTATCGCTTCTGAATTGTATCGCTTCTCACAAAAATTTTTCAAACGAGTATTTTATTTGAAACAAATAAATTTCATCACAGAGGCTCCCCTTGCAGCGGAGGGCCCGGGCAATTGCTCCCGTTGTTCCCCTTAATCCGGCCCTGCATGCCCGCAGACACCCCTAGCTTGGCATTACCTTTTTCGGGTCTCGCTCTTCCACATCACACATGATTTCTGATTATGACTTGATGCCCCTCCTCAAAACTACTGCTCACGCCACAGAGTAGGGTCCCGCAAAAGCGCTTCCAATCGGGCCCCGCACTTGCTAAGGCCGGTCCTGCCTACGCCTATAAATGTAGTCAATTATTTCTCACATTAGCTTCGCTATGCATTATACTGCAGAACCAAGCTTACCACTGCGGACAAGAACAAAACATTTAGTTTCTCAATAAAACCTCTAAAAAATTAATTCCCGGCAAGTAGATCATGAGCAGCTTTTACTTTATGCACTTTTAAAAATTCTTTTCTGTATTTAATCCACTACAAAATGCGTTTAACAGCGGAGGTGAGTTATTGAAACGAAAATCGAATTGCAAAGCCGTCGTAAGGTTACGTGCAGTCATAATCGTGGAGCTTGCAATTGAAACCTATTTGCAAATCAAGCAAGCCTTTTGATGTTGAGAAGCGAAATGTACAAGATTTTCGAAAGGGTGTTGAACACCGTTCTATTGCGTAGGCTACTGCTAAAGGTAAGCAGAAATTTTTTCATGTAAATGCGAAAAAAAGATGAAGTGGAATGCGTGTTACCTATAGCCTACATTTTTGCAACACGTTTTTAAGTACAAATCGTGGCATTCTTTGATATAATCGTGCAACGCGTTCATTCAGCGTACAGAGCCAACTAGCTCTGTGCTACAGCTTAGACCACTGCTTTTCAACCTGTGCGACGGTGCGCACTAGTGCGGATGAGCAAACCGTGCCGTGCGGACGACAAACACGGTGCGGACGAGTGCGGATGAGAAAATCCTGTTTTGTTGTTGTAAACGTGTTTTAAACAATCCTGTTTTTGTTAATGGATCCTCTTGCTTTTTTGTAAAACATGGTACCGCGCACAACGAAAAATTGACACACATTAACGCTCATATTTTGATAGTTTGAACATCTCAACAGAGAAATGCATTAGAAGTTACCGAAATCTGCTGCGAAACTTTCTATATCAGCTATGTCCAACCCGCGGCTTGCGGTCCGCATGCGACCCAGTCGAAGGCTTCGTGCGGCCCAGTTTAGGTTTCGATGTATTAAAAGTATCCTACGTGACAATTTGTCCTTATGTTGATAATCTTGAATTTGACATTTTAGTTGCAGGTAGTACTCAATGCCACTTTATTACATCTGTTATCATTGCAGTTAGGATTCGAACGCTTTCAGGACTTTAGCTTTAGTTAAATTTAGTTTGCTAAGATCAAAGTAAGCCATTCAATGTGCGGCTCTCATTAGTACGCTATTCAATGTGCGACTCTGGTTAACATAGTGACACTTTTTCACTCAGTAAGCTATTTGGGTTGGACATAGCTGTTTTATCTGCTTATTCTATTGCTACTTCATGATGGAAACAAAAGATGTGCAACTGCAAGGCAAAACTGAGCTGATTTCAATTTTTGTTGCTCCTCCAATTGCACAAGACCAGCGCAGCTATTCAATCTGTGTGCTGAGCCACGACTACGCTGCTGATTTCAACAGTGATGTCTACTACTCAGCAGGCCCGTAACCAGGTGGGCGAAAAAAAACTTTCCCGCCCCTGGAAAAATGCGTTGGACATCTTTTAAAATTGCTGTACATTGTTAAAAAATTTGGGCCCCTCTCAGAAACTCTGCGACCCTCCTGGTGTTTCAAGCTGGTTACGAGCCTGCTGCTCAGTAACGTACGTAGAGGTTTGAGACAGGGGGAAAATTTAGCAGAAAGGGGCCCACTGGCCATCTCAGGGTATCACTAGCGAATACTCAGAAAAACGTTTGAGAAATGACAATGAATCCGGCGTCAAGTAACTTTACTCCACAGGTGAAACAAGCAAGAAATCTATCGCAAATTTTTAATAGGAAATCGATTACACATAACACTACGCATCGTCAGTCCTTGCATCTTATTCAAAGTGAATCCAGATGTCGTGGATGTGGATACAAGATAAAAATATGAAAACACCCAGAAAAATGCAAAAAAGCAACAACCTGCTGAGAACCAAAAGAATACTAAACATCACAATGCCAGCTAATGAGGGGCTGGTTTTTGCATTTATCTTACCATGGGGAGCGGCTCGCCCCGACCCCGTCACGGCCGTCAGTTACGCCACTGCTAGTGCTGGAGGACACTATAGTGTCACGACAATAATCAGGAATCAGTCAATCATTATCTGCTATTTTTAGGCGAACATTATTTAAATCAGCTGAGTTTTACCTACGTAATCCCAGTCAGGCTTAGTATGGTAAATAGCAAATGCACCATTCCTAAATATCCAGAACTCAAAAACAAGTCGGTTTCATTCTTCAAATACGACAAATAGCGATAGTTTAGAAATTGATGGCGGAATTTGCGACAGGAGTTTCTTGTGTGGTTTGATCGACGAAAAGATCATGAAGCTCTTTTCTTTCGCTATTTGTTTTCGCTTGCTGGACTAGTCATTCTGGTAACATATTTAACCAGCTGAAACTCAGTCTTAAAGTTATGTAATTGACATATTCGAAGCGACCTCCAAAATCACATTGTTCAAGCATGTAATTAAAAATTTCGAAGAAAAAAATCTACAATAACAACCTGATGGGTTTGAAGACCCTACAGACGTTTGATCATGTCCACGTGTGAGTGGGAAGTAATAGAATTTGGAGCAGAGTATCATCGAAACAGCCAGCTCCCATATGCACAGTCTGATTGGTCATTTTGAAGCTTACTATCCCACACAGCAGGCTAAAAATTTACAATCAAAGCTATGGATTTTGAATATCTTCGGCGAACAGAATCCACCGGAGCATTTGGGTTCAAATCTAAAAGACGACTTACGTCATAATCCTTTTATTAGCCGTATAAAAAACACGCTGAATTCTGGGTAAGAGCCCTCGATGGCCTTCGCAAAGACCTCGAAACAGTCCCGTTGCCATGGGGGCTTTGGTGGGCTTAGCCCCAAAACGAAGCTCCAAGCCCCCCAAATTGAAATATGAAACACTATAAATCAGTGTTTTTGCCAAATTTCAGAGTGTCAAGCCCCGCGCACAAACGTAAAGACCCCTACTGAAGACTTTCTGGCGACGGTTCTGCCTCGAAATCCAAGCGCTCGAAATTCTTGTACAAAATCCAACCACCTACTTGACCCATTATAGGGTTTAGTTCTCTGGTAATTGATTGATATCAAAACAAGAAAGAGAAGTTGTCTTCTTAGCGGGACACTAAATGACCTAATGTGAGGAGCGTCGGGGCAAAGGTCTACAATTGCAAGAAGTACTCAGCAACACCTAGCCAATAATATAATTGCATACTTTGAATAAATAAATTATGATGTTCTGTGTACATTTTCGTGCTTATTATTTTGCAGTAGGTATTCGTTCTTTTGGTTATTTACACAAAATTTCTTCATCGTTTTTTAGAGTCTAATCGGACTTTACGGTTATTGTTCAGCAACACTGTGCGGATGAAATTTTCGTTGAATTGAAGAGTGCGAACCGTCTTTCTAAAGGTTGAAAAGCACTGGCATAGACAAAGAGCCAAGCTGTTCACGGTGCGTACCTGTTCCGCTACACAATGACCGTAAAATGATCTCGAATTCGGAGGACAGTATTGTTTAAAGATGAACAAGTCATTGCCGGTGTTGCTGTAAATGCTTTGTGAGAGTAACATTTCTTTATAAGATACGTTGTTGTAAGATATATCCAGAGCAACATTCAAAAGAAGTTGTTTTAGACTCTGGAGTATGGGGACAAGCTCTGTGTAGCGCTGCGGTTTTCAGAAAAAGAAACTGTCAGTTAAAACATAGTTTAAGCGTTATTTTGATGCATACAGAAGGCGAAGTTTGTAAAAAAGGTGTTAGTAGCTCATTTTGAGTTTAAGGCGTATGTTGAAGCTGGTTTATTACGTGAGCATTTTTTCGTATCATTCTCTTGAGTCACATATGTTTTTTACGGTCTGTAAAACTCTCAATAACATGTATTTTTTCTCCAAAAACACGTCGGTGTATCGAAGGTATTTCTATAGGCCTATAACGTATTTATTGAGTGGGCTGGGCAGGTTATAGATTTGTTGTTGAAATGCTTCGTGCCTCACTGAACGATTTCATTGACTAGGTCTGCAACCAGCTGAAAGACGCAGAGAAAGCGAAATAATTTTAAGTGCGATTAAACCCTGTCATTTCGCACACAGTTACAATAGCAGGGCAAGATTTTTGGATACGTATTTGTGCATTCTGTTGTGTCCCAAAGCAAAAACTACAGAAGTGCAACCAGTGCTAATTCATCTGTGTTTCCAAACCATTTGTAATTGATACAAGCACGTAAAGACAGTCACGTTTAAGTTATTGATGCTCACAACCAATCAGCTCAAGGGCCAGGTTGGCAACAAAGAACTAGTAATGATTAAGACGATTCAAGGCGCACCGTTGTGTACAGCTTGCTACTGTCTAAATCAGTGGTTGTTAAATTGGGTGGCGCGCTACACAGTGCAGTGAGTGCACACATTTCCAGTGATTACGCAAAAACTTAATTTCAAGTCTAGCATCCCCCAAATACTACAAATATCGTAATGCGGACGTCTGCTATAGCATTTATCACAAAAAATTTGCAGTGTGTTGCCAAACAAATGGAACAGCAATATTTTCCTTCATAAGAACCTACTTCAGCGTAAAAATGGTCAAAAAAAGAGTCAAAAGGCCTAACAGATTTTTTAAGGCCAGTCACCTTGAGACGACGCCGAAAAAAGGCTAAAAGGCCAACTAAATTTTTCAGGCCAACCAACTTTAAACGAGACCAAATTTCCGAAATTTGGCTTAAAAAGGTCAATCTGGCAACCGCTAAAAGGACGTTGACTAATGCCAAGTGTTAGTTGACAAAAACAGTCAACAAAAAACAGTTACGCACCACCCTAACTATTACTTCATTCAGTCATCGTCATACAGATATTTGGCAATGAGAGAGAAATTACGACATTCTAACATCAGGTTTTGAGGTAAACGGCTAACAGAAAAAAATCGGGTAGCAGTGCTCAGCGGCGCACAAAAGCATGTAAAATTTTTGATCATGGTTTCAAATGTTTTTCAAGACACTCAGCTTCTGGATGACAACCGTTTATTTTCACTGAATTTATAGCAAGATTTGGCGGTTGGTATTTTACTAGTTATATATATTCACTTGTGAAATTTGTGAAATGCAACATAACAATGTGTCGGGCTCGACCCTAGCAAGATGACAGAAATAGATACAGTATAGGTTATGTTGACACATTTGAGCAACGTTGTTTAGTCTGTCAAAAATGATTCCTGCTGCAAAGTAAGTGGAACTTATTATCATGTAACACTATATGAACAGTGAAATTGACAGATGCTATGCCACAGTAAACTGTTATAGGCAAAACAAAGGACAAGGAATACTCCATTAGCAGTAAAACTCCTACCTGTAGCTAATCTGCGAAGCCTATGCCACAAATGGTAATTTCAGTGCATTGGTATACCACCACCTCCTCGGCTAAAACACCTAGATACAGGGGTTCCCAACCTGGGGTACATGTACCCCTCATGGTACATTTACTTATCTGAGAGGATACATTTATTGTACAGCCGCAACAAAGTAACTTTGAGGCGTCTAAACAGAGTCTACCTTTATACTTCTTAAAATCTAAAAGGTCTATTAAAAATTCAAGGGTCTAGTTTTGTTTCACTCAGCATTTTTGTTATAAAAATTTAAGGTGTACAAGCCCATCTATTGAAATGCTGAAAGTGCACATGGTCAGAGAAAGGTTGGGAACCCCTGACCTAGAAAGACGTTTTGTTGTCAATTTAAACTCAGATCTACTTACATTTTATAGAGACCCAACAAGTTACTGTGTTGGTGTAGGTTGTAAATTGAAAATTTCTCCAATCTAACAAAATGTCTGCTATCTTCAAAGGATGGTCCGCACGTTCAGCAGTGGAGTTTGACATGTGGGTATTCATTTTTATACCTGAGCCTTTTCTGCAGTTTTTCAAGGCACGTTCTTCGACGCTGTGCATTCTTCTCATTGACGTAGAACAGAGTCTCCAAACTCCGGCCCGTGGGCCATTTTGTCAATAATGAAAATATAATATATTTACGAAAAATGTGTTGATTTGGTAGAATGTAACATATCCTGAAACAATCACATTACGAAAGATGCCCGACCCTCGAACTGTTGCGGAATAGCTTATGTGTCCCTCAGATACAAAAGTTTGGAGACCCTGACTTACACCATCTAGATCAGTGGTTCTTAACCTTTTCTCCATCACGCCCCCCTAAAGTAATTTTCCTTTGGCTCACGCCCCCCTTACTTTAAACAAGTTGCAAAACAAATGTATTTCTTGGTGAATTTGTTTAATTTTAAGGTTTTGTAACAAACACCAAGTCCAGGGTTTTGTTAGGGCGTTTTAAGGACCCGATTTGGATCCCTAGAATTGAAAATCGGGTCCCTAGAATCAGATAAATAGGGTCCCTGCAGGTCCATACCGGGTACCTAACATTTCCCTCAGAAAAAAAAAACTGCTAAGTGCGTAGAATGCAAACACACACAGTCTGCACCATGCAGGTTGGTAAAAGCAGACACAACAGAACAATTCATAGCGAGTTTGGAGGTAGAACAACAGGGTTACAGACACTTTCCTAACACTATTGTTCACTAACCCGTAACACTTGGTACGACACTACATCCAGAGTAGGACATTGAGTCCAACCCTGGTCAAGGCCAGGTAAAGTATGGAAGTATTGTGGGATGAACACACCCTCAAACGAAAAAACACTGCAACGTCCGAGCGCTCAGTTACAAAGTAAAATGCGGTTGTAGTGTTCAAAGAACAAGGACGGATTTAAACAATCTGACTGCATCAAAGCATGCAACCCCACGTTGTTAGAATTTCTGCTTCGTTCAAGAAAGTGGTACATATTTTTTCACAATAAGGCCTCAAGATAGGAATGTTGCATTGAACCTGATGACTACTAACACTCGCTCGCCACGGAAGGTTGTATAAAGCCCTGCACTCAAAATTATAGGCCACTGATTGTTTGACAATTTTGGCCAATATTTGGTGCAACATTATTTTGCAGCATTAGATGAAAAACGCTTTCTTTTAAGCGACATTGTACAAGATTTACCAGTAGTCACAGATAAGCATGTTCCCACTCAAGTCCGCATGCTTAATGTGTTGCGGTTGCTTGTTCTTGACTTGTGCGAACCTTTGTAAATTATTTGTTTTTTTATTCGCTCTGCATAGCTTTGCAACAGCACACTTCGCAGAGTGAATACAGATTACTCTGACAAATTGTATATCGGTTAAACCAGTGGTTCCCAAACACTTTCGAGCCGTTACCCTAATCAGGGTAGGGAATGTGTCTTACCCTTAATATTTCGCAGTGATCGCTCATAATACAGAACAACCTTTTGGTTCCTCGGTACCAAAAAAAAAAAAAAAAAAATCGCATATTAAAAAAAAATCGCATATTACCCCCGGGGGTAATTTACCCCACCTTGTCAACCACTGGGTTAAACGCTATAACCGCGTTTTTGCATAAGATTCCAAAATCTCAAACCATTCAAACGTGAAAAAAATAGCACGGTTAATCGCAAAAACCGGATATTTCAATAGAAATGTTATTTAATTTGTAGGTTTAAACATTTATTCCGCGCCACTTTAACGTGAGTAAAAGACACGGTTCCGAGATTAAGCAGCTGAGTGTCGACATTGGGATGGCCAGAAAGCAAAGTTACTCTCTCTTTGGGCGAGAAGTCGACGTCGTATGGTGGTCTGTAGCTGCCAAGTCGCATTTAAAAACGTATTCTCGCATTCAACAATAGTGTGGCTCGAAAGCAATTGAATGTTCATAAATATGCATTGTCGCATCACAGAACACGGCGGGAGAACTGTAGAAAATTAGTATCATGCAGGTGTACTGCCGCATTACAGAAAGCTCGTCGAATTATAGAAAGCCAAAGCGGCATCACATGCTGCGTGGACCTCTGTCAAATGCGACAAGGGCACAGATCTTACTGTTAAAGGGACTTGGCATGCCGACTAAACATTCCCCCTAGTTGCGCCCCTGAATGTTTGCATGCAGACTCGAATTCGGCCTGCAAAATTTCAAGATACTTAACCCCGACTTCCATCTCTGCCGGAACTAAACCAAATAACATGTAGCGGCGTAAAATTCGCACTGGCGTAACGTTTGAAAGGGACACATTCCAGTTCAAAAATTTTCTATGTCGTAGAACACGTAGGGGCTCGCGCCCACCTGGAAATTTCTTGACGCCCCCCGGTTAAGAAACACTGATCTAGATTGTAGATAAAGATGCTTGTAGTAATTTAAACACGAAAGGATTTCTTAAAAGTTTAAAATTCCCACTCTGCTAAGATGATTTTGGTTTACCAATATGTTCTAGAGCGATGAAGCTTTTGGATTTTTGATGCTCAAGACTGATAATATTCATAGAGAATCGAAATATTTGTGGAAAGTATTTTAAAGTAATGCTTTGGATCATAGGTGTACGAGAGTGCCTATTTTAGGGGATGCAAAAAAATTTTGCCCAAATTTGATCTTGTTTTTCCCAAATAAAGTATAAATAGAAAGTCTTAATGTTAAGACTAAAACGTACCATTGTAAGCAAATCAAGGTGTCTGCATGTCTAATCACCAGGTAATTGTCAAAGGTCAGGAACAAATCAATTTGTGCGTTGCATCGCGCTCCTGCAATTTTTCATGCACAATGTAAGTTCAAGGGAGCAAGGCATTGCCGTGCAAATTCGTTGATGTGGGTTTTTTCATATCGTTGATGAACTGCAACCGACAGATTTCTCAGCGCTGAGTTTGATATTACTATTGTTTATCCACCCCTTCATTACCAAATCGTATAAATAACGAGGTAAATAAATGCAATCTTGAAAAGAGTGCGTCACTATGGAGATCAAAGCCTTATGTCCTCAACTAGCAATCAATATCTTTCCTTAGGCCTACAGCTTGTAATCATGACTTTACCAATTCTAAAGTCACATTATGAAAACCAAACAAACACTCCAGTTTAGACAGTTGAATGTGCACTGAACACAGCATGCTAAGAAGAAATAGCAATATGGAACTGATCCAGACATTACGACTGCAGCTTATATGACAAACTACCAAGGAATGTGCACAAAAGCAAATTTCCAATGACAAATGGCTGATAACCTCAACAATAATATTTTATAAAAATAGCAATGCTTCACTGGACTGCATTAATTAATTATGCAGTGCAATAGATAGTACAGTTGCCACTTTTCATAAAAACTTCACTTCACACCATCAATTTGAAACATTAAAATTTGGCAGGATACAACATGTGAAATTCATTGCACGATACAAATGGAAAATATGAAAATGTAAACAGTATGAAATCACAGCTACAATACAACATATTGCAACTGCAGTTGCTTGGCTAATTGTATTCATGAATGCTTCACGGTAACAGATTTCACACTTGTAAATCTCACAACATGAAGCAAATTTGAAACACGAAAACTTTGCAGTAGGCTATCATATCACAGTACACCACATTATTACCACAAAACAATTTACAGCTGCACATTGATTAAGTACTACTTCCAACAATGATAACTTCACAATATTGAACCAAAGCTGCATTATTATAAAAAAAGCAATTCAAAGCTGATTTTACTAAGTAGGCCTAGAAAAGCATAAGAGCAACAAACGGAGCCATGAAATTTTCAAAGCATGAAAAAAACTGAAACATGAAAACTTCACAGTGTCAACTCACATCATTTACAGTTGCATTTTTTATTATAGCTGAAAAACACTTAACAGCATCACCAATTTGATGTACACAAAAGTTAGGGCTAGTTAGAATGGGGGGTTACCACCACATGTTCCTAATTTTACAAATATTTCGAAGTCTACCCAAATTTGAATGAGGTTGTTTCAATTAACCCAAATTCGATTTGGGCTGTTGCAATTTACCCAAATGTTTATAACATATGAAAATCTGAATGAACCTCTTCTACTTTACCTAGATATTTCCAGTAATACCCAAGTTTGAATGAAACTGCTTCAATTACCCAAATTCGATTGAAGCTACTGGAATTTTCCCAAACATTTATGATTGTATCCAAAATTCAATGAAGCACTTGCATATTACCCAATTGGAATGAAGCTGTTTGAAGTTACCCAAACTGGAATGAAGCTCTTCCACTTGGCTCAAATTTGAATGCTGCTAATGCCGTTTGCTGAAAGTTGATTTAGTGTGTTGGAATCTACCCAAATTTTTCCAATTTATGGAAATATTTCTAATTTCACGCAAACTTGAATGAAGTTGTTCTAGTTTGCTCAAATTTGATTGAGGTTGTTGAAGCCCAAATGATTCTAATTTTATTAAAGTTCTTATAGTTCACTTACTGTAGATGTTTCTAAATGTATTCGAATTTCAATGGAGCATTTCTATATAGCGCAACTTTGAATATGACTGTTTGAAGTTGCCAACAATTTAATGAAGCTGTTACACATTGCCAAATTTGATTTGGCTGACGGATTTTACTCATATGTTTCCAATTTATGTAATTTTTTATATTTCACCCAAATTTATACCAAGCTTTTCTCATCTGCCCAGATTTTATTGAAGCTGTTGGACCATACCCAAACGCTCCTAATTTACACAAATGTTTCTAATTTTACCCAAAACCTGAATGACGATTTTTATAAGCTGAAATTTGGTGAAGGCTGTTGAAATTCTAGCTCCCTAAAAGGAAGTGACTATTTTGCCATTAGAGGCAAAAATGAATGGCAAAATAATCTCAAGAAAGCTTTTTCCCTTGATGCACTGTAAACAAGTGGGTTATTTTTTAAAGAATTGGTGTAATTTATTTGGAAAAGTACCCCAAAATCAAGGGCAACTTTTACCTTTGCCCAAAACAGGTGAGGTACTGTATGGTACTTACCCAAAACCAAGTTTGGGGTAATTCTTCTTGTTGCCCAAAGGTATGTTGGGTGATACATCTTTGTTACCCACGAACATGAACTATGGCAATATAGACACTGTCTCACTTAAACGTGAATGTAGCTGAAAAATTTGCCCAAATGTTCAAAATTTTTGCCCTAATAATGGTCAATTTTACAGTGTTGGGGATGCGACCGCATCCCCTGCATCCCCATGACGTACGCTTATGCTTTGGATATCGATTGTAAGTAGTAGAATAGTACTTGGTGTTAAATTTAATTTTAACGAAAAAGCGACGAGCTCATTCAAGGGCAATCATTTATCTTTTATACTTTTTTCAACGCTTTGGCAGTGTCTTATCCAAAAGCCAGAATTGGGTGTGCGATCAAGAAAGAGTCCTGCCAGTAGCTTATCAATCTACATTACCGCAACCATTGGGATCATTCAAAGCCATTGAAGCTGCTAACGAGACAATACTACCAACGTAAGCATTTTGTGTAAACGAAGCTTGCCTAAGGCATTGCAATGATTTTACAATTTTTCACCTTTAGCAAAGCGCAAAATCGCAGCCATTCTTCATCTGCACTGTGTTCAGCATGTTCTCATTTTGCATAAATCATATTAGGTAGACTTTTATTCTGTCCGTGTTCTAGTTTCATTAAACCAAATTTTAAGATTTTACTTTTACAAAGACTGGAGTTTTTTGATGAAAATTTCAGACACCATGATTAGTCTCACACAAACTCGCCTTTTTCACCGTTAGGGTCCCGCGTGACTGCTGTGAGTTAGACAAACGAATCTGAAAATTTTAGGATAGTTCAATAATGTATTCCTGCGAAAGCGAAAAAGATCATCATCCCCTATCACATAAAAACAAATTTAACTAAAGTTTAGGAGTAAACAAAACGACAAAAGCAGCATTTCACAAAAACTTGTTTCTATAATGCAGAAGCTATAGCATACCTAAGCATAAGAGCAAAAGTTTTACAGAAGTAACAACATTTTCTGGTTCATTTGTTACAAGTAATTGGTGAAAGACCATGAGGCTATCTGGTCTACCAACCCTGCAATTTCAGTAATATAATTAGTTATGCGAAAAGAAAAGACAAGTTGATAAAAGCAAACACAGAAATGATATTTACAGATGAGTGCACGCCTATTTAGACACAGTTATCATGATGAGCTATTTAATTTCACAAGTGTGGAGAAAACAAAACAGTGAAATTAATGTACATTTATTTGAAAATGCAAGTGATAATATAAGACAAACAACAAGTTGGAAAGTGATCAAATGACAGACAGATGAAGAAGACTAACCTGCAGTAGAAAGGGAAAATTTATAGTGCCTACTTGTTCAGTATAAAATGCATAGAAAAACGTAATGGAAAAATCGCATGGTACGAAAGCAAGAATGAACAACACAAGATTCGATAAACGAATTCTATTGTTACTTTGCACCATCTAGTTGAGAGAGTAAGTAGTTTTTGTACAGTTTTTTGAGGTCAAAATGAGATCAAAACTTGATATGGTAGGGTTTATCTGGCCATATAGGCTACCGTGGTTCCAATGAATTTAAGGTAGCATTGATCTTGAGAAAAAATTACTCTCTGCGAGAAGAAGTTTTTTGAAGTTGCAAGGCTGATGGAGTACTTGCGAATTGTCTGAATAAATTTGAAATACTGGTTAAAATGTAATGAGAGTAGATTGTTTCCATTAAAGTTCGTAAATATGACAGCAGACATTTTAAATAGGTTTTTGATTGCTAGTATATGATTTTGTATATAAATTTCACCCAAAGTGGCTTTGTTGGATGTTTTCAGAAATTTATCTTGTACTTTCACAAGAGGTTCAATGGAAGTTTTTCAAACCTTGCACCAGTTCAAGAGAGCATAATTTAAGTAAAGGTGCATCAATGTATACACACAGCTTTTAATACAGGTTGGCCACAAACTGATATTTTCCTCTATCGAAGAAGACAAGATAGTGTGCAAGTCATCTCAATCACTACAGCTTCTAAATATAAAATGCCCAGAAACTATTTTTTAAACATTCGGCAAAAAAAAATTCTTATCTCAAAAGTCATTATCTAGCAAATCTGTTTGGCAGCTTATCTCGTTACGCGTCAGGCCTATAGAAATCAATTCTACGTAAAAATATCTTGCTTATTTATGTGATATAGCTAAATTGAAAAACTTCATTTGGTTCTGCGTCTCATCAAATCACCTTCACGTAAACTGTTCATCAGTTCAGTTAAAGAAGTTTGTCTCTTTTCCTTGCGAAACCCTACGCAATGCTATCAAGTCGGTGCTGCATCTGTGCATAGCCCTCCGTCTATTACTATTGGATAATTGCTACTAGGAACTCAGTCCCTTACAAAGATTTTTAATGCTATATTTGAAATGGTTCACTCAACCAGGAACTGTATTTCAAACCCAGGTTCTATCACCTAATGTAAAAAGAGAGATCATGTTCAAAACACTTAAAAGAGAACAATGCGCTATTTCAAACCAAAACTATCTTGTAGATCTTTATTCAGTCCGGAGTTTAATTGTCTTCAAATGACGAAATCGTACCTATTCTTTGTTAAGGGCTGACTTGATAATCTGTACATCACAATTTATTTGTAAAGCTTGACACTGCTTAAACGTTTGGGACAGAATATCACAACACACAGCTTGAAATTTGGCCTGCTGTTCGTTTCATGCATTCCTTGCAAACTCTATGACTCTGCTATCGCTGAAGACACAATGAGGTGTGGTGATGGTGATAACTACGTCAAAGAAAGCAAGGGCAAAAATATTAACGCTGTACGTCGCGTTTGGACTAAATAGGCGTCGCATTACTCATAAAAATAAAAATTAAGCTTTATTGCTCATGCAGCTGTTTCTTCATTAAACATTTTTTTACGTAGCACTGCTTACATGAGTCAGTTCGCATATGCTGATCAACATCGTATCAGTTCAAGCTGTGATCTCCGGAGCAGTCTAGTTCATGTGCCAACAAAAAGGGACCTCCCAGTGTACGTCGTAAATCCCTTGCGAGTTGTACCAATTCCATCTTATGCCTCGGAAAGAGAGTCTTCTGTTGGAACGAGTTCAATTGAAATCGTGCATTGATTTGACGTTTACTGTACTTGTCTGGTTCGTATAGAAAACTGTTGCGTTAGTGCGTTCGAATTTTATCTACGGAGCTTTTTGAACCAATCGGGTAGAATCAGATTGTTAATTTCGAATGCAACCATAGTGTTGTGCTGAAAATCTTTCATCACGCAGTATTCCCTGCCAAGCCAAAAATAAAAAACTAATAATAAGCACAACAGAAAAATATTTGCGCGTGAAGCCGCGATTGCACTCCCGGCAGCCCCGTCGCCGTGGGGGGCTTTGGTGGGCTTAGCCCCAAGCCCCCCCAAATTGAAATATGAAGCACTATAAGTCAGTGATTTTATCAAATTTTAGAACTTCAAGCCACCTG
>Ga0210059_1006175_pt1 | contig 19241 bp, 9 predicted proteins | sample Ectturendosymbi2_FD_188042 | JGI IMG/M metagenome (GOLD analysis project Ga0210059, IMG submission 188042) | Ecteinascidia turbinata endosymbiont from Florida, USA - Sample 2 (SPAdes) (version 2) | ecosystem: Host-associated > Tunicates > Ascidians > Unclassified | place: Key West, Florida... | reverse complement strand
CTTAAAATATTAAAAATCGACCTGCTCGACCGAACTCCGTCGTCAAACCTGCTCACGACTGCCTTACAGCGGATCAGTCGACCCGTCCGTCAACTTCCTCAGCATCGATGGGGAGGACCTGGGCACTGTACGATATTACGAAGGCTTCCTGGGCCAGCGCATCGGCGATATCACGTGCATGACCTTTCACCCCCTCCTGGTGAGCACACTGACCTTGGCACGCGAGCGTTGCTGATTTGCTCCGGTTTGCTTAACCTTTGTACGGTCATGTGTTGCGGGTTAAATGATAAAGGAACGAGTCGAATGAACAGTAACTTAATGGCTTCTTGGTGCGTTGGAGGTTGAGTGGCTGTAAAATTTTTGTTTTTCTTTCTTCGCCAGTCACTAGCTCATCTGAAAATATGGCGCTCGTTCACATTTGATCTGCAGCAACTTTATCGATAGGTGAACCGACAACAATAACTTTATCCCCAACATTCTTCCATTGCGACGAGAGCATGGCTGAAACTGGCATGTGCAAAAATAATATTTTGCAATATCGAATGTGTAAAGTAGCTCGTTAGATCTGAAGGCAGATCTCTACTGTAGGGAGATTTCGAGTCCAACTGGTCTCTGGCAATAATTTAGATAAACAAATTTGTATTCAAACCTTTTCCAGTTTTGCTTGGAACCAAGCTGTTCCTTCTGCCTTAATCTCGATCATCCTTGTTGACATGCGGTTCTATCTTTAGATACGATGGAATCGACCATACGCACGTCGAGGCAGGCTTCCATGAATTTAAACACAATCCTTAAACTTGTCGTTTGTTTGCTCATACATGTTGGTTTAACGACGCTGATGACGTGAAACAAGCGATGTCGCAGCTTGCGTTGACCTAGGGCAACCTTTTCCTCTGCTAATGATTCATTCAGGTTAAGAAATCATTTTCTTCCGCATGATATGTCTTGCACATTGCTCGTGACCGCAAGTGACCCGAACAACCGCTGGCTGACCAATCAGCGCCGGGCTTAACACATCACGTGTTTTTCAGGCCACCCTCGCTGTGGGAACAGCAGATTCGATTCTCACCGTCTATTCAGGGGAAGGCAAAGTGACGTAACAAACTCTGCCGTTGTGACGTCACTGTCTACCTCGGTGCAACAAGAATGGAACTCACTGCGCAGTGAAAACAGGTTGTTTTTGGTGCGATCGCGTTTCTGTTGGCAATAATATGTCTTGGGCTTAATTTGGGTTGAAAAAGGGGTGAAAACGATTACTCTGCCTCGCCCCACCGTAAACGTTTCGCTTTTACTTTCTTTTCTCCGCAGTGTTTTGTTTTAGAAGTCTTGTCTGCAAAGCGACCGCCATGACTTCCGTAACGTTTTCCGAAATCGTTGATGCGAAGCGACATTTCGTGAAAGTTCGAAGAACACTGTCGACAAATGCAGGCTGGGGGACAGGGGTGTCCTCCCCCCATTTGAAACCTGTGTTCTCCCCTCGTAATTTTTGCCCCCCCCCGCTGCGAAATCCTGGTGTACTTGTCGCGTCGATCGTAGCGACCCAGTGCAGAAAAGTTTGCTGCTACAAAAAAAGAATTTTTTATAACCTAACTGGGAGTTCAGCGTAACAGCTTCGAGGGCAGGTGATAGAGGGGGAAGTTGTCGAAACTCAGAACGACGCTGCTTGTGACCGGCGCATTGTTCGCGGTGTGGCAGCGCCGCGACGCCATTGCAGATTGTGGCGTAAGCGAACAGCTGCTGAGCGTTGCCGACGTAAGCACTCGCGAACAACAAGGTTTTTTTATTCGTTTGATGCAAGTTCGGCATCAGCCATTCGATCCCTGACTTTGGAACCGCCCGTCTTCGCTGTTTAATTTACTATGAACTGTGCGTCTGGTGTCGCCGACCTTTTTCACGTTCCATTCTTGGCGCATAATTCATTTTGTCGTTTCTGAATCGCACTGCGTTGGCGATGACAGAAGCCGAACCTGAATTTCCGCTTCTTGTTGCGTCATAAACGTTGTTCTCGCTGAGTGGAAACCATGCCGTGTGCGAGGACTTCACAGGGGCGCCGGTATCGGGAGTACATTTTATCTTTCTTGCTGAAATTCAGCAGTTTCGTTAAAAAAAGGCCATTATTACATATCTCTGACTGTGATAACGGCTTTGCTCTATTTGTTTGCAAATGAGAATCTGATCATTCTTACGAAACGCTCAGGAAATAGTGTCCAATTACCCATGATGCTACTGCAACTGTTCGTGGTTTGGGCCAAAATCGTGTCCGGTTGCCGACATCATTACAGAACCACTTTCCGGCGTTTAAAGTAGGCTTCACAAGAAGGCAACCTGCTAGAATCGGGAGGTTTGGCAGCGAAGTTCTCCTGTTGCGTAGTGGCAGTAGCGTACTCAGTGTAATCAAACTGCGTGGAGGAGTAGGCGCAGACGACGCCATTTTCCACTTCTATCTTGAAAGTGGTAACGGTGTTACTGTGCTTTCAAATGTGCCACTACTGCGGTATTATCGCTTCTGTTTTCAATGTTTGGGAGAACCTTAACTTAAGAAATAATAGCCTCCATTTTTTGCACTATACCACTGACCCTTCGTACTAAAAAAACGTAATAATAACAATCATACAAACTACTAGTAATGGTAGAATAGCTTTTTTAAGATTGCTGTGTTGTTCATGCTCAGATGCCCTGTAGATGAAATAGCAAATGCAAATACTTTTCCGCTTGCCAGTACGCCAAAGACCCAAACAATGGTCCAATGTTTGTCATTTCCAAAGAAACCGTTATACTCGTGAATGGTGCTTTGCCGTTTTGCGTTATGGGCTTTGTTTAAAACGAAGAGCATCGATGTTTCTCTGTTTTTCTCCGCAATTCGTCCCGTGCAAGGTGTTCGTTTCTATGCGACTCGCCGTGTGCAGTTCACATGTGACTCGCCGTGTAAGGCACGGGTTGAGATCTCAACCTCGCGCCGACTTCAAATTTTCTTTTTTGCCGCATCGCCGGGTGCTTTGCTTGACACAGGTCCTATCCTGCCGATCAATAAACGAATCATTTTTACGCTACCTTCCCAAAGCGTTTTATGATCCTTCTGTTCTTAGTCGCTTGCGCTTTTTGTGAAAAAGTGTCTCGCGTTTCGCGGTTTTGCGTTTGCTTGTCGTCATGCCAAAAGCGAAAGTCTTCCAGCTAGATCAAGTCACGGCTCAGGTTATTTTACCATCAGTGGTGATTGTTGCCGGTGAATGTCAACTGTTGAGTTCATTACGGGTACAACTTTGAAGTTCGACTTAGGATTTAGGACCATTGTGACATTACTGGAGACAAATAATGTAGAAAGAAAATGTCTCAGGCTCTTAACAGGATAAAGTCTCAATGTTTGACTTCGCGGTTGCGGAGCTGAGTCGGTCTCACGTTTGTCTTGACACTTGACCTCGTAACCGCATTGCTCGGCCCAGATGTTGCGAAAGAAGCGCTTCGCTTCCACCTGTGTCAGGTTCGGTACAAGTTACTGGGGAAACTCTGCTTTGTGCAGATGCACTAGCATTGGTCAGGCGCATGCTCGTGATATTCTCATTCCTCGCATTCTGGGTATCGCAAGAGTTCACCGATGGCTTTCGTCCTACTTGGTGGTGATTGAGAAAGCGGTATTTTCGTCGTAAACAGAAATTTTCGGAGGAGAGAATAAGGGGGTTGTGGAGGTCTGGGTGAAACGCCCCACCAGGGTGGATTTTACTAACCTCAAACGCGGATAATGTCGATGGCGTGACTATTTTTGCTTTGTGCGTGGCTGCGTCGTGCCCGTACGAGATTCTGAGACGGCGACATCTGACCTGGAGTCGTAGGTTTCGGTTCCAGAAGTAGGGAAGTGAGGCAGCTTCGACATAGCGTATGCCGTGTTTGCTTCACGCCGTTAGTGACACCAAACGCCCAGAAGGCGTAATATAAACTGAACCCTTCAAGCTCAGTCACTGCTCCGACTGGCGACTTGCCGACCAAATCTGCTGGAAGTGCTCTTTTGCCAAATAAGTAAAGTCTAATGTGATATTGAAATGTGTGCAACGTCGTTCTCGTGAAAGTCTGAAATATTGAAAATAATCTGCGCGGTTACAAATAACTGACCCTCGCAAAGGTTACAAAGGAGCTACCGATGACTTACCCGCGTCGAAACGAATTACTGCTGCGATCCTGGCGGATTTGATTCCTGCGCAAGAAGTGGCTAAAATTCGATTAAACTTTAGCCTTTGCACGAGGTTACTGCAGTCCCGTCGCCACGGGAGGCTTAGTCCCCCCCAAATTGAAACATGAAACACTATAAATCAGTTGAGTTTTTGTCAAATTTTAGAGGGTCAAGCCCCCCCTATTGAAAACTTTCTGGCGACGGTTCGGAGACTGCCTGACTGACAAACAGAACATCAGGAAGCTGTTACGAAATTTTCGCACGACACGTTTCTCAGCCACTGCACAACACGACGCTGTGAACAAGGTGGGGAGGGAGGGAGGAGGCGATCGCCCCCCGCCCTAAAAACTACGGAAATGACTTCTTTCGCCATGATTCTGTACAATTAAGAAACAGCAGAGTTGTGAAGTATAGGCTGCTTAATCTCTTACAGTAGAGAACCCGAAATGAGATTTGACTACCAAATATGACTGAAATCGTTCCCCCCCCTAAACTTTCCGGCTGGATCCGCCCCTGCTGTGAACCGCCTTGAAGTCGAGGGTGGTTTGCCCGAAACGAGCTGCACGATTTCGTGGAAACAGTAAAAATGTGCGATAGTGACGAGCACTGGGGTTCATTCCAATCAAGATTCCTTTACTTTTGAAGAAAAGTATCAGAAATGAAACACCGAGTCCGTGGACAGTTGCAGTTTGCATCCACATTGCTGCTCAACTCCACCTTGCCAATCGCATGCGATCAGTTCCGAAATCCTGTTGCAAACTGCAGCGCATCAGTCTCAATCAGCTTCCGTGCTGGACAACACCATGAGCAGAACCGTAAGAGTGTCTGCTCCCAGACTTGGACAACTAGAGTTTTTTTAGCTTTTCTAAATTAGATTACAATTAAAATTAGAGCTAACTTAGCTTTCACAAATTAGAATAGAATTAAAGTTAGCGGAATTTCGAAAACCAGTATTTGAACTAAAATTAGAATTAGAATTACATTTGCACAAATCAAAGCGACTTTAATCCAAGTTCAATTCATGCCCAAATGTGGATTCATTCTCATAAGGATAATAATAGCAAAGATTCGTTCGCCAAAGTAATCCGCCTGCATGGCTAAACACTCCTTCCGACGGTGCCGATGTCACTGTCATATCCAGGCAGTGACGTGCCGTCAGGGGAGGTAGTGCCTCCCCTACCATAATCTTGAAATGTTTTTAAAAAATTGGGGTACAAAATAACAAATTGAATAAACATTTGTCCTTTCATCGCGAAAAGATACAATTACTTGTGATTCTAATAATTGTCACAAGCAAATCATCTCAAGTTGCGTATTTCCACACTTCCAGTATTTTTCATACTTTGTTTGAGGCTTAAATCGCCAGGTGTTTACCAAACTCAAATTTGGGTTGCGCTCAAAAGAGTTTGGGAGGTAAGCGGTTGAAGTCTTTCTTTAAAACACATTAGTGTTAGAATAAAAAAATCCGATCGACTAGGAAAAAATTCATCTTAGTTACATATTGGTCACATGCGCTTTATCGAGAAAACAGATTGGAAGCTATCTGTAAGTAAATAGCAGTGCCAATGGCCTTAAGACTTACAAAATAAACACCATCGTTCTACTTTAGTTAGATTTTTCTGCTGACTCTTTGCGCTGCAGCTGAATGCTTTCAAATTTGCTGTCGGATAGGGTGGCAGTCAGCATCAGGTTAATGTTGAAACACTTTCAGACCATGTACAGATCGGATTCGGATTACTTGACGAAACTGTTTTTTACTTGCCGGCAAGGTAATGGGAGATCATTGATGAAACCGTTGGGGCTCCTCATATTTGTGATTGAACAGTCACAGTAGGTCCGTATGCCATCACAACGAAATATCTAGAATAATTGCTATTGTTGCTAAACAGTGTCCATGGCCTAATTGCGTAATACAAAATACTTTGAAACTGAATTGCCTATTAGCCAATGCTTGAGCTTCAAGGCAGAACCGTCGCCAGAAAGTTTTAAATAGGGGTCCTTTGCAATTTTGCTGGGGCTTTGCGTTTGTGTGGGGGCGTTGACATTATAAAATTAACCAAAACTCCACTTATATTTCGTGCATCACGTTTCAATTTGGGGGGGCTAAGCCCACTAACGCCCCAATGGCCACGGGACTGCTTCAAGGCATGCAAAATATCACCACCATATTCATGCATTTGGTTGCAAAACTGTACAAAAATCTACGATGTTCATTTAAACAAAGCTACAGCTGATGCTGCAGTCAAGGGCAAAATATACAGCATTTTCAGCATGCCAGAGCTTTCAGCGAATAATCCTTGCAATGGCCTTGAATAGAAATTTGCATCACCATCAGATGGGACACAGCAAGATAGTGCGCCAGAAACAGCTTCGAAAAGCGTTACTCCTTGTTTACTTTCGGTTAGTGATTACAAGCGCGTATATACAAGTTTGTATTTCATTATCACCACTTCCACACGGAGCTTAAGCCTCAGGTGGAGGTCAGCTATGGCATGAATTCTCCAGCATTTCCACTATACACAATGCTTGATTAATCATGGAGAATTGATAAACCATACTGCTTTGATCAGGTTCGACTAAAAGTTGAAGTAGAATAGTTTTAGCAGTTTTGTTGATTTGCACTGACGCATTTCTTTAGCTTACGCATCAAAAGCTTGATTAATCTGAAAATTGCTAGTGCTACTTCGGGAATTGGGGGGGCAATTTCCCCCCCGGCTACACGCCTGTGGCGTAATAATAATAAATTGATAAGGTCACATAGTTTGTACTGCAGCTGTGATCTTGTGAATGAGAAAACAATTGAGTTTTGCTGTTTTCGCTTTTCAAGTCCATAGGATGGCGGCATGACACTTGTGACCATTTTGTCGCACTTTACTTGCACGAAGGTGCATTCTCGTTTCATCTTTAAAAATACCGTTGGACAAATTAGCATTTTTGGCAAATTGGAAATCAGATTAGAACTAAAATTAGAGCACTGAAGATTTCAGTAAATTTTTATTAAAATTAGAATTACCGTCCTTTCGCTATAATTCATCAAATTAGAAAACTAGAAGTATTTAGTTGTCCAAGTCTGTCTGCTCCTATCTCTCAAAAGCTTTTGAAACGTTGCTTTGCTGAACAAACTTATCATGAAGTTCTAGATGCCGTAACAATTTTTTTATCTAATCAGTGTGTTCTTGAGCCTATATATACCACTGTGTTGGTTGAAATTTGCGAGAAAAGGTGCTGAACAAATGCGATAATAATTAGAAGCATGTAGTTTCATTTTGTAAGCGAACGTTTTTGAGCAACGTTTTGGCTGTTGGTAAAAATGTTGCGTTGTAAGCAAAGATCCTAGACTACCTATAAATTTCGATTTCGTCACACCTATGATTCCGAGCGATGCTGTCTGCTACGATCACGTTGCAATGCTGCACCTCGAGATTATTCTTCTAGCGTCACCTACTTGGTGCAGCACTGTCCTTGATGGTTAGGATATTTAAATGTGATTTGAAAAAATTCATGCTGTAATCTTTCCGTTTGATGCTCTACTCCAGCCTTCTCAGTGGTGCAGCGACAAAATTATCGTAGATACTTTTTTGGTAAAATCTTACGCATCAATATTTTCTTGTCCTAATGTGTCGTAGATAAGTTTATCTCTGAATCCTCCAAACGTGTGAAGAAGATCACAGACTCAGTGTTTTACTGTATTTAATTCTGAACCTATTGAACTTTGATGGGATGTACAACGACAAGAAGGAACTGAATTCCCATAAGGCCTTCGCCTGAGCCATGGCGATAACCCCGGATCAACAAGTCTCATTTTCAAGAAGTATTCCTTGAAAATGGTTTTCCAGAAAATAGTTGAACTTGCATGCGTCAAGGGTGTTGAACGGCTGCGCAGACGGTAGTTTTTGAGAATCCCTGATACCAGCCACCAACAACGTACATGGCAGTGCGCAAACCAGTTTACATCTTAGTTAGCCAGTTTGCTTTTTAGAAAACTTTTGGGAAGAAGACAAGCGACGAGTTAACAATTTTATTTTATTATTTCTACAGACCTTTACAAGATAGGAACCCCTAGGTGTAAAGCCAGGTCAAAAGACAGTTTGCGAAGTGAATTCTGCAGTGCTTTTTTCTGAAAGCAAAAGAAACAAATGGCTTTCTTCAGGTAGGACCCGTCCCATGCACACAGGCGCGAATTTACCATCAGGCTAAAAAGGCTCAAGCCTAGGGCCCCCGATTTTGTGGGGCCCCAAAATTTTTGAGAGTAAGGACCATTTCCAGCATTTTTATTAGCAATTATATTTGTATTTTGTTTTGGTTCAATACATCTTTTTTTACAATGTCGCTAACAAAAGATCTCTATAGAAGAATGAGCGCAAAGTATTGAAGTGACTGACAATGAGCATTCTCTTTTCATGGCCTTGGATTTGGTTATTGTTACGTATAATGCGTGGAACAAAACGCGTGAATCCATTTATCATATTACACAAGGCCAGTGATTTGCTTTCGTTCAGCCCGGGTCTCCCTCTTGTTGCTTTTTATAGGTAAAATACGGGGTAAAGGTGCTTTACTCAGAGCCAGCTCTTGACACGTGAAAACCGTGCAATTGCACAGGGAACTCAATAAATATATAATGGGAGTGTGGTCAGATGACATCACTGCACCGCCGCCGTTTTCGTTGGTTTCATTGTGACTGTTTTTGTTCCTGACATCGACGGAATTCAGAATAAATTAATGTTTTTGAATTGAAACAACTTGTTCAGTGAATGTAGCGAGCACTTACAGTGCTAATTTGTATGACATCAGTGGTCGCAAACCTTCCAAACGGGCCCCTAATTTAAAATAGCCTAGGGCCCGAAAATGAAAATTCGCCTCTGCCTGCACAATGTTATTAAAGCTGAGTTATCGGTTGCGGAGTGCGGTAGCTAAGCCATTTAGTTGCAGCCCTAATCACAGCACCCAATGCGATATGTGGCCGGTTAGTCAACACTCAGCAGCATAAGCAAACACCACGCCGCTGTTCCGAGCTCCTGCTGAAGATAAATGTGTAAAGAGTTGAAAGATTGGTTACAAGTGCTTGCCTGACTATGTCTCTAGCATATGGGTTAGGCCTACATACTGACTAACAAAAAGGTACTAATTGCGACTTTTGGAAAGCAGCGCTACAACCAGGGCTACCATACCGTCCTTATTTCTAAGATTTGTCCTTATTTTGCAGTGCTACGTCTTAGAAAATATTACTGTCCTTATTTCTAAGAAATGTCCTTATTTGTGACTTGCGTCCTTTTTTCTTATTTTCTGTGGCATAACAATTTTAAATACGAGCAATACATGAGAGGCATACAGACCATTACTATCTAATCGTAAACATTTTGTAATCAAGGTTTTGTGATATCAAAAAGTGGTATAATTTTGCAACACAGGGACGTAACGCATTATCAGGCATTGTTAGCACGTGAGCTGTCTACTCTGGTTAAAATTCTTAGGAAAGCTGGTTTTGTAGCGAAGGTTTAGCATTTAACTGATTCAAGAAATAAGCAACCGAAAAAACATTTTCCGTGGTGATTGAAAGAAGGAAGTCGAGAATAAGACATTGCTGAAGCACATGGTTCCTGGACATAATAGGCAAACATTTGATCGGACGTTAGTCGTGCAAACAGAAAGAATTGCTTTCTTTTTGTGTAATAAATCAAATTTTGCTCAGGCGTCCTTATTTTTGGTTCTGGCGCGATGGTAGCCCTGGCTGCAACCCACGGAACATGAGCTATTGTAGGCATATGAATGATATTGTTGGATGTAGGACTTAAAGACCTGTCAGTGCAATTTTGTGTGAACTGGTGACTAGCAATTGTATACTGCATTGCTCTTCTGAAGCCAGTGATGAAAGTTCTGATCGGTGACATTTTTTCTTACGTTGCTTTGTTACTAGATGAGCTTGATCTCGAAACTTTATGATTTTAATGGCATTGCTGAAAAGTGAAGTGGCAATGTATAAGAACAGTCGATCTTGTTGAAGTGAAGCAGTAAGTAGGTCGAACCATTTATGATTTAGTTTCAATGTGAAAGTAATACCTTAAGAACAATAAACAATGCATTCTCAACAAATTACTGACTTTGCAAAAGTAGAAAAAGCAGTTAGAGACATTTTATAGAATGAACATGGCAACCTGCGGCAGTTGTATTCCGAATCAATTATTATCTTTGTGGTCTTTCGAAAGCGACAAAAATGGAAGGCGACATCTTCGTTGTCAAGAAATCATTTACTTCTGCTCCACTTCTTTGTAAAATGCCATTTCTTTGATGTACCTGCAAAATACGTTTTCCACGCTTCCATTTGAAATTGCTTTTGCAGCGCGAAACTGCTTCAGTTGCTGGCACTTCCATTAGATTAATTTATTATTTTTCAAGCTCACAGCACCATTTAGTTTTTTCACAATGTCGTTTCAAAAACAGGTTCGTGAAGTAGATCAAATGAAAAGCCTTAAACGCGCTTGACCGTCTTTTGCGATGGGGTGCATAAACCTGTTGCTTCATACAAATCAAAGCCTGCAAGGAAAACGGAAGCAGGCGTGGGAACAGTGTGAAACAATGCTATGCTTACAATTCAATTGTTTATTCAGAAAGGAAGCGAAACTAAATAATCGTGCAGTGCACCTTCTTTTGCAGCAAAAAATACTTCTAAGCTCCACATGTCCTACTTCATGCTTCCAAATTCCCATGAGTCGCAGTGTTCTTGACTTTCACTGGGAGGGGGGATTTTCATCAGCATTTCCTCCGACAAACATATTTTTCATCGTGCTTCGTGGCATGGGCGTCGGAAGGAAAAATTTTGTAGGGGGCTTTCGCCTACCCTGCGCCCCCTTGGTTACGGGCATGATTATGAGGTGGGTCTTGGTTGACCTACGGCACAATCCATATGCAGGACGGAAAAGGGAAAGCAGAGAATCAAGATGACAAAGCCTCGAATACAAAGAATCAAGATGACAAAGCCTAACGATATTCATAACTAAAAAGCACAGACTTGATCACGGGACACTTTTTTTTGCACCATCCCATGTTCATGGCAACTTGTGACTGTCCCATATCATAGGATTACTACGGAACTAGTACAAATACGAAGTACTTTACACCATGTGCATGTCTAATGCTTAGCCCCTACAGAGCTGTGGCTAAAATACCCCAAAGCGCCCAATTAGGGGGAAATGTAAATTGGTTGACCTTTTTATCAGTCGCCACTCAGAAGAAGACCCAACGACCTTATTTTCGGGGCCACGCGTCATTACACCATGGCGCCGAGCCTCTACGCCTAATACTTACTGTGCTGCGAGCGTATAATAACGGTATTCAACTTCAGAAAGTTCCGGTTACGTGACGTAAAATTACAAACGATCGGACATGGGCCAAATTTCAAGTCTACTGTCCCATCCCATGGGACAAGTCTCCTGGGAGACCTATTCTCATGGACACGTCTGAAAACGCAGGATTATTTTGGGCAAAATGTTTTTTCCACATCAATTTTTAAAAATAATTTTTTCCAAAAGCAGTTACCTCAACATTGATCGAGTATCGTGGGTTATGTGTTGTTCTTGTAGTACTGTAGTATCAATAAAACAACAGCATGTCAAAATTGCTGCCAAGGCATCTGGAGTTTATTATTTTTGCTATCCAGTCATTTACTGTCTACACTTGTCCTGTTAAGTCATATATCTTGTAAAAGGTTTATTTAATGATTTCGGCTCAAATTAGCCAAACTTTCCGAAATGTTGTACTGAAAGTAAAGTGAACAGCACAAAAAAGTTGTCAAATTCTCAGCAACCATTTAAGCTCAAAAAGTTAATTTATTGATACATTACATACACTGTTCACAGTGATTTCGTTAGAATTTTTTCTTAATTTGTTCATGCTGCTTTTTTGGTTCGAAGATTTCGTTAAAAGCGATAACACCCGTAATTATCATCTATAAAAGGTTGACTTACTTATGAGTTTTCACATGTTCTACGATGATTAACTACCCAAATATATGATTTTAAGCCCGTCAGTGTCTAACAAAACTTTGTTGTCATGAAGTTACTTCAAAACATCAAGCATTCAATCATTCTAACCTTGATAGTGAATTGAAATTGGTCTGGATCATGAGATTTGTTGTGATTGTAATGCTGTGCACAGCAGCTTCGTTCTGTGGCGGACATGACCTAAATTCTCCCAGACTCGGAAATGCCATTCATAACATATTACAAAGCTTGAGTAACGAATATCCAGATTTGGCCTGGAAACGTGCAAATGAACAACTTGAACAAAGTTCTTTTTTTGCGGAGCATGGAAAAGTCTGGCGTCACCCCGTTACGCAAGCTTCTTACCTACCACAGGTAGAGTATGGTGACAAACGTTCTTTTAAGATTAAATGTTTTCACCCTGATAACCGATGGTTTGCAAGATTAATGTTTTTGATTTTGTTTGAAAATATTTCAAAGTATTGGAATGATGATTGCTTGGAACGAAATGAACAATGCCAAGAATATGACTCCGTACCAAAGCGATGGTGAAGAAGGAGGTTGCAACAACTATAGTGAAACTTCTTTTAATTGTTACCTGGAAGGCGTTTACCAGGGTCCCGGTGTCAAGCGAAATTTCTGATTTCACGCCATGTGTGCACGCACACAGTAATATTCTACGTATCAAATACGCTGAGAAAACTGATGATTAGGGCTTAGGGTTTAGTGTTTAGGTAAGTGTGTCGAGTTAGGGTTTGGCTTACAAATAGAAATATAATTGAGGTCTAACACTAAGTCCAATATTTTTCAGTGGTTATGGTTATTCCCATACTATAGCTTGTTGTGGGTATCTGACATCTCACCAAAAAGGTCTAATTTACACAATACACATCAAAAAACTAATCGCGAAACTTTATTCCTTTACTCTGAGAAGAAAAATAACTGACAAACAATAATAGGTCAGAAATTTCGCTTGACACCGGTCCCAAGCACTTGCTGATAGGCTTCCCTTTAAATCATGGTTCTTAAAGTGGTGCCTCAATACCTCCAGGGGGTTTTGAAATTAGATGTTGGGGGTGTTCAACAGTGTTGGGAAGTAAAGTCAAAATCCGTACTCAAGTCCTCATTCTCTTAGAACTTGGACTTGCTTCCATCCAAATTGACTTTGACTTGATACCCGTGATACCCTTTGACTTTGTTAGTAAACTTTGTTGAAAAGGGATATCCAGATTGACGAAAATTTGACTTAGGGGTTTTGAGGTGTTAAAACTTTAAGGACCGCTGCTCTAAGTCGACGTGGCTCCTGCGGACATGATCTTCTCACTGCTTCAAATGCAGCAGAAGCGTTGTGAGCAATACCGCCCGCTACACATCGTCATTGTTGACTTGACCAAAATTTTTAATGTGGTCAGCAAAGGAGAGCTATGCATTGTCTTACAAAATTAGGCTGTTACCTAGGTTCTTACATGTCCAACGTCTGCTGTCTTGAAAGCAGCTGCCACGTCAGTTAGCTCAGTTTCAGAGTATGTTTGAAAGTTTTTCTGTGTATCGTGTACACAAAAAGATTCTCTATGCTGAACTTAGCCCGGGTAATCGAAGTGATGGCCAACAAACCCCGTTTCATAGATGGTGTAAACTGTAAAGAGAGGCCTGAAGCAGTTTAAAATCGCTATGGAGATTGACTTTCGTGGTTCTTTTCAAAGCGATCGTCATATCTCGTAGAGCTTCTGTCGCGTTATGTCTTCCTCACAGTAAACTTGGTGCTGATTTTACGACAAGAACATTTGATGCCAAATACTTGTGTCCCCTTAAAACAACAGCATAAGCTCTGTTAGCTCAGCAATGCTAGTTTGCGTTTTTGCAAATATTGTGAGAGACATGTGTTAACAGACTTTGCTTCTTCAGGTTGAAACCCATCATGGACTTGTGCAAGGTACGATTGAGGCAGAAGCGCAAGCTTTCTATAATGTTCCATATGCTCAGCAACCCACTGGAGCGCTAAGGTAAATTCTACACGCAAGAAGCAACTCAACATTTTCACAAAACATCATCTTGCTAAACATTGGCACAGAGTGAAACTAGCAAGTCTTGCAAAGTCGTACGAGAAGCAATAACGCCACAACAACAAACCAGCGATTTGAATGAAATCATACTGCATGTTCCGAAAACATATTCGGAAACATTCCATACCTGCTTCGGACAAAAATAGTTGTTTTTCAAAAAGATCAGTATGATTTCCTGTAAATCATTGTTTGCTGTCCTTTTTAAACCTTACCGGGAGTGTATGAAGTCACTGGGCACGAGTAGTAGCCTACAGCACTTCTCTTCACGTGCTGCGGCATCGCGGACATCCTGGCCGACCATGAACTTGGTGGGTTGTCCAATGAACAAGATAGGTGCTCAATATACGTCTTGGTTTTGTGCTAACTTCGCAATTTGGAAATTTTTAAGTTCCGCTCAGCAGTGATTTAGGCAAATACGCGTCGATGGTAAACAGTTATGATAAACGTCACTGGGTAGTGATGCAGTACAGTCGAGTGTGGCAAAAATATCGCACCAGTCACACAAATTCCTGCTACAACTGAATTTCATTGCCTCAATCAAAAGTCAAGCCATTCATTAAACCTCTGCAAACGCATTACACCAAAGCGTATCGCAAAGCTTTGTGTTCTTCTGCATATTTGTATTTTCGCTTGTCTTCTAGATCAAGGTCATGGGCGTCGGAAGGGGGAGAAGGGGGGCCTTGACCCCATGGATTTTGAAATTTTCAGCAAAAAAGGTTGTTTTTTTAGTTTTGAGCGGGAAATATGAAATTTCACTACTTTTGGCCCCCCATTCCTGGAAAACTCCTTCCGACGCCCATGATCAGGGGTTCCCAACGTGAGGTACATGTACACCTAGGGGTACATTTGCCTATCTGAAGGAGTGCATTTAAGGTTAACAGTAGAAGAAAAATATATTTATATATTATTTAATTCCAAATATTTATACATATATCAGTGAATATTACTTTTAAAAATCATTATGTGCTTATTGTTAAATACATTACTGTGTACTAACTTTGAGACAGAAACGGAGTCTACCTTTATAGTTCTAAAAATCTACAAGTTCTGTTGAAAATTAAGTGGAATTTTGTTATTTTACTCAGCCTTTCTGTCATAAGAAATTTTAAGGGTAAATGCTCATATGTCGAAATGCTGAAGGGGCACATGGTCAGAGAAAGGTTCGGAACCCCTGTTCTAGATAGTGGTTAGAAACTTTTAACGCAATATTAGGTTCAGTGCTGGAGATTTTACTGTTTTTACAACAAATGGCACAACGAACATCCGTACAAATTTTCCCAACTGTGTAAAACTCTGTGCAACGTTTTACTTACATTTTTGCAGGTTCAAACCTCCTCAACCTCTTGCTGACGGTTATTCTGATCAATTTCTAGACGCCAGCGACAAGAAGCTGGTTTACTGTTTTCAAGCACCAGATTGTTCTAACGGTTCACCATGTTTTCAAAATGTATGCTTCCCTGCTCATCTAAGCAAGATGCTTATACTTTTGTTGCACAAAAGCACTTTTCTGTAAAACTTCCAATTTAACGGAAATCTTTATAATACAATTAAAAAAAAATTAAAACCTGCTTCCAAGCAAAACACAAGATTCTTCCATAAATGGAATCGAAGTCTTGCAAGAGAATGGTTTTGAATTTTTTCCTGCTGTTTGAATTAAGCTTCACCAATGACGCTTTCCTGTGCTTTAGTTCACAGAGGAATGCTTAGTTCTTCACATCTACGTCCCAAAAACAGTTGATCTGTCCAATACAACAATGCCACCACGTGAACGGCTTCCCGTTCTGGCTTGGATACACGGCGGTGGCTTTATGCAAGACAGTATAAACATGCCTATATACGATGGCCGCTATCTTTGCAACGTCACAAATACAGTCGTGGTCCTCATAAATTATAGACTTGGTGAGTTTCGTGTTCTGCCTTTTGTTGGATAAAATATCTTCGCGTTTTAAGTGTCATTTTGTCATTTTAAACGAATATGCACTTATTAAAAAATATTGACAGCAAGGTGTTTCCCAAAACAAGCATTGCGTAGACGTATTTGACAAACTGTGCTTTGACTTTTTTAATTTGTTATCATCTTTACTGGATAATTAAAAACGGGATTTGTGGTAAACCACTAAGAGCATAGAATGCCGTTTTGTTTCAACTACAAGTACGTCCTGCGATCATAGGCAGTCTCTAAACATTAACGCGATTGGGCGATCGCCCCCTCCAAAACCAACAAAAGTTACTTTATTTGCTATAATTTTGTACAATTTGGAAAATAGCATTCGCGATATAAAGCCAATTTGTCGTCCAATATTTTGTCACAGCAGTGCTGTGAAGTATGCTTCATCTCTCTTACAGTTGCGAAGCTGTTAGCTGTTACTGGATTTGACTCCCAAATAATACTGAAATCGCTCCCTCTAACCTTACTGGCTGGATCCGCTCCTGGTTGAAAATGACTGCCTTGACTTGTAAGTTAGACGCTTTTTCATGCGAGAGATACATTTGGAATTGGATCTTCTTCGTGTCTGACCCAAACCATTGCATGAATTAGGCCGTGAAAGACTCTTAATCTCGTCCGACAAGAAATCTTGTTCCGTTGCAGGCGTGCTTGGGTTCCTGGCTGTCAATGAAACAGGCGAACAAGTTCGAGGAAATCAAGGTCTTGACGATCAACGATTTGCTTTGCAGTGGATACAAAATAACATTGAAAAGTTTGGAGGAGACAAATCGAAAGTAATCGGACCTGCGATCGAAACGTGATGTAGTTGCAGCAAGTTTAACCTGTCGTACCCGTCGTCCTGTTTGATTTCAATCCTGCAGGTGTGAAACGTTTTCACCTGCAGGTATAGAGGAACGTAAGCGTTTAAGCGTCTTCAGGTTTTGCACCTTTTGTTTACTTTTTAAAATAGAAAGCACCGCCACCCAGTGGAAAAAATGTCAATCTTTGAAAGTTTAATACTGACCTTTATGTCTGGGTTCGAAACCGCTATTTAACTTTTGCACGACCATCAGCTCGGTCTTCGTTGGATGGAAGAAAACATTCAAAAATTCGGTGGCGACAAGTCCAAGGTTTTTGCTGTAAAGATTGCTTTGAATAGAGTTTTTTTCTAACAGCTTTGTCTTGGTTTCATCAATAACTGATGTAACATTGCTCTGTAGAAAAACCGTCTTCCTTCAACGTAGGTGGCGATTGTTGGACAGAGCGCTGGTGCGCAGTCAGTCATGTTCCATTTGCTGTCGGAGAAAAGCAAAGATCTTTTCAGCTCAGCAATTCAAATGAGCAATCCGGCTGCGTGGAAGTATCAGACGTTTGACGAAGCTTTGGACATGACCGACAGATTAATGAACACCGCGAAATGCACCGAGGGCAGGATCGATTGTTTGAGGTGCGCAAAAGCGTACGTGCTTTAGTAGATTATTATTGAGTCCTCTTGTTGTTCATTGCTTTGTGTGTGGTTCGCAGAACGAAAAACTACAGCAAATCTATACGCCACTTACGCTGCGTTATAGTTGCCACACACTAATAAAGCCATCGGAAACTAACGAATCGTGTGAGGCACCATGACATTATAAGCATTTCGGACCAAATCGGTTGAAAAGCTTTACTAGTGGGTTTTAGAGATTTTTTGCACCAGGATTCAGCAAATCACCTAAGTATTCATAAAATTCACCCTACCACATTAATGTAATGACTTTGGTGTCAAGCAACATTGATTGAAATTTTATTCTTGCTTTCCACAGCTGCTCACTTACTGGATCATCTGCATATGTAGAAAGATTTCTGTTGCGTTGAAATTTGTTTGCACTTTGAAGCAGTTTAAATTGTAAGTGTATTGAAACCTCAAGATCAGCAAAGCACTATAAAGATTGAATTTGCATTACAAGCGGATCTTTAGCAACAACCATATTCAAGTAGAACATTTACGTTTCTAACAATTCTTTTGAAAGTATGCAAAGATAAGTGTTTTTCATGAGCGTATTGTTTTTCCGTTATATTCTTGCTGCATGTCCACGTCTTTCACGCAGGCAGCTAGATGCGTCACAGCTGGTTAAAGACGGCTACAAAACAGCTAGATATTATTTTCAAAAACAAGACCTTTTTGGGTTGGTTGAACCTTGGCGAGCCATCTTGGATGGTCTTGAGTTTAACACTGAACCCATGAAAGCATTTCGCGATGGAACGTGGCACAGTAATAAGACTCTGATATTTGGTTCCACATCTGAAGAGATCTACATTCAGCCGTACTGGCCATGGCCTATGAATAAACAACTGTTTCAGGTACGAAACCAAACATAGTAAGTTTGTTCATATTAATAGATCCAAGGAAGCTTTTCTCCAGTCCATTAATATGTATAATGTAGATTTACTGCAGGTTACCTCATCTTTTATTTTTGTTCTAATACGCCATGCTCATGGAAAGATTTATAGATTCCTGACAGGAAATAAGGAACGGTTCTTTTTGACATTTGTGCAAGTCTGATAGTTGGGCTCCCCTCACTACACCCTGGTGTCTGATATTTTCAGGCGGTCTTAAAGTTTCCGAGTTGCTTTAGGACAGTGGTTCCCAACTGGGGGTCCATGGACCCCCAAGGGTCCACAGGCGGCGTCGCATGCGAACAAGCAGTAACAGAATAAGCACGGCGTGTGATCTCAGTTGTTGCTTGCTGTCACAGTGTGAAGCTTTGCGTGCTTGCACCTTGGGCCAGGGCCGCAACCAACTGATATTTTCGGGGGGGGGGGCAAAATGATACAACTTGTTGCTGTACCTAACAAATACGTATGTTTTGAAAAATTTCGGGGGGGTAATTGCCCGATTGCCCCCCCTCTGGTTTGCGGGCCTGCCTTGGGCCCTCCGATCATAACACTGATGAGCAGAAGCAATGGTGGGTTTAAGGTTGGGGGGGCCCGACGCAAGACTAAAAAGGGGGGCCCTCTGATGACGTCATCATACTCAGCCAACCGTGATAAGCACTTTGATCAAGCCTAAGATACGACCACCTAAGGGTACGCTCCTGAGACAATGGCATGACTGACACAGCAGAAGGAGAAAA
>Ga0210059_1006174_pt1 | contig 19241 bp, 16 predicted proteins | sample Ectturendosymbi2_FD_188042 | JGI IMG/M metagenome (GOLD analysis project Ga0210059, IMG submission 188042) | Ecteinascidia turbinata endosymbiont from Florida, USA - Sample 2 (SPAdes) (version 2) | ecosystem: Host-associated > Tunicates > Ascidians > Unclassified | place: Key West, Florida... | reverse complement strand
AATGCTTCTGTCGGTGCTTTCCCTAGTGCGTGCTTTTAGTTTCGTCGCATCCTTTGTCGATGCTACCGCATCAGCGTCGCGCATGACTGGTTTGTAATTCCCATTAATGTTTTCTCCTATTGCAGTTGGCGTTATAGCGGTTCTAACTAACTAGCTATGGGCCGCTAATTCTACGACACTCGATGACAAATATTGCAATGTACACATGCGAACACTGCGATGTACACATACGATTACACAATTCACAATTACTACAATACATGTACGCATCTCTGTAATGGTGGCTTAACATAGCTTTGCTCTGCCATGTTATGACTTTGCGCTGCACATAATTGCCACAATTGATTTATTATGCACAGGATAACGACAGTTTTGTTCAATGATGAAGTTGTTTCTCATCTTGGTACCATCTTCTTTTACCTCCCTTCGCACGTCCTTGTAGCTGGAGCATTTCTTTGCTGTTAACGTCCTCGCACTAGTGTTTTGTTTTCTTGTTTTCCCATTGTCGTAGGATGGCTTCTACCATGAAGGCACCTTTGGACTTAGCATGTAATCAGCTACCAGGGCTTGTTGCTTTTAAGTCCTTCTGTAATTCATCATGTAATTAATGCATTCACCTCATTACACTCAAAAACAGTTTACACACACATTTTTAAAGTCGATTTACAATTCCCAATTATTAACACAATCAAATGGCATTCATGTTATGGTTCAAAAATAACATAACAGGGGCTTACTTTCACGCTTTTCTGACAAACGACCAAATAGATCACACCTGCTTGGGGTCCCCAAAACTAAGATGGCCTAGGGCCCCGAGCTCCCTAAATCCGTCCCTGACGGTAGCAGTCGGAAAACGGCCGCTTCCTAACACGTAAGTCAGTTGATTAATTTAATTATTCTTTGTCGAAAATGCTATATATTTCTTATCAGTGAGTTCAGTTGGAAAGATTTTGTCACGGGAAATGAATTTAATCAATTCTTGTTCTTGCCCAATGCTGTCGACGTTCTAGGGTGGGCTACGTGCTGCGCGTGGTTTGATTATTCTGATCAACTGCCAATCTGTTCAAGTGTTCGATTGGCTTGCGGTAGGCGAGAACCACCACGACTGATGAACCTTCACAGTTTTGGGCTGGTTGCAAGCCTGTTAAACACCCTGCCAAAATGTCCACCATACGCCGATGGATGTAGGTTGAAAAAATAAGTAATAAACCGAACAAGACACGAGTCATTAGAAAAACCAACAGATTTCTAGTGCTTAAAGTTCTAGTTTGGGGTCTTAAACATTTGTTGAAGGGGACTAAGCTCCAAAATTGCTCCCGTGACGATGAGACTAGCACTAACACGGAGCAACCGACTAAAAATCCGCATTGCGAGATGTAAGAAAAGCACATTTCATCTGGATTTGGGTAAGATCCGCATTGATCGAATCTGGAATATATAATCGAGTTTACGTAAATAGGAACTCCGAATAATAGTTCAATGATGTATCTTCTTTGTGTATACTGTAACTGATCATGTATTTAAAACCGAATAGCACGCTTCTGAAAACTCCCACAGTCTAACGAACAAACGTATTTGCGCTTTGATCAGGGGCGTAGCGAGGTTACATGGCGCCCGGAGCAAGAATCAAGTTTGGCGTCCCCATACTCGAACTTAAGGTCTGTTTGGAGTAAATGTACTGTACTGAAGAAAGTACTTGCGACATCGTTTGTACTACTCGCCCACCCAGTGATGCGGTGCCTGGTGCATTGCCCCCCCTTTGCCCCTCCTCGTTACGCCTCTGGATTTGATGTAGCAGTTACGGCGTGAATTGAGTCATTGTTTTCTGTCAGTCCTAACGTCGAAGTTGCGGAATTAACAATGTAAACGCTGATGAAAACACAATTTTTTTGCTTTCATCCAGTGATGGGATCCGACCGGTTAGCAAGAACCTGTTCTTGGAATTTCTTTAACTCTGAGAACCGATTGTTGACTTGAGTCAGGGGTTCTCATTTTTTCCCCATGAAGACGTTTTACTTATAACTAAAATCAATAATGTCCCTTGCTAGACTGTAGCAGTTGGCAACACAAATATCAACCTTTGCACTTGTATCAGGCCAAACAGCATGGTTTGCCTTTGGAGACTATGATAATTAGAGAACCTGTTGTTAGTGAGTCCTGAGTGAGAGAACCTGTTCTTAAAAAATTTGAATCCTACCAATGCTTACATCACTCAACTTAAACTAATGCTCCTTTTCTGTATCGCTCAACCAAGCGAGGCACAACTATCTCTTTTCATTTGAATCAGACTATTCAACTTGCTGCATTGAGTTGATTGATGAAACACGGCTGAAGGCTTATTTACGTAGGAATACCTAATGTTGTTTTTTGTTTGAGATAAGATCTTGAGAAGAAAGCAGTATTGCTTGCAAAATCTTGCAATTTCAAAATTATATTTTTAATCAATATACCTTCGTCCAACCGTTGCTGTGAGCAAGGGTGAACTTCGTTGATTCTTACTGTAGTTAAAACGATTAAAGTTGCTCTTGCAACTTTCGGTTATTGATTGTCAAAACAAAAAACTTCAGGGCATTATACCAAATCATTATGGCAATGCTTTTAAAAAACATTGTGGCAATGCTATTTATGGCAATGCTTTTTAAAAACATTATGGCAATGCTATTTATGTCAATTCTTAAAAAAAAATTGGCAATGCTACCACTGCAGTACAAGACAACACATATGTACAACAAAGCAGAAACCTTGTTTATTTGGAGTAAAAATGTTATAAAATATTTCCAATAATTTTTCATTCAAAATCAACAGATGATTCGATTTTAATAAAACCTTTGCAAATGTAACTACTGTAATTACCAGTAGTTTTCATAACCTATATCATGTTGAAGATATGAATCCAATTTATACTGATAACTCGTTTTAACTTACGTAGATACATTAAAAAGTTATTCAAAATAAATAAAAAGCATAGATTAAAACAAAATTTGTCCAAAGTGTGTGCTAGGTACAACGTTACTTTGATCTAAGTGTATAAATAACTGTTTTTCAGAAATTTCTGAGGAGCTGAAAATACTCAGCAGTTTATCAAAAAACTCAGGAATTGTCATATACATAAGGCGTATGAATTCATTCATGAAACGCTTGAGGTTTTGCTAAATAAAACATAAGTGTGAGTTTGTCTTGAGGTACCGCTGTCCACCCAATCAAGCTTTGTTTTAGTGTGAGATTTTCCTAATCTTTCTCTGTACCACTAATTTCAACATGCCACATTCTTTCAGCTTGTATTACACTCACCGGAAACGTTTCTGAATGTATGCCCCAGTTTGACGTGCAAAAAATGTGAAGAAAATAAATATTTTCTGTGAATCAGGCCAACTACAAGAAACAACGCGGGCCTTGAGAACTGTTTCGGAAATCATTTGCATTTCAACTGCAGCGACGACAACTCGAATGCAGAGTATGCAATCATGAACGCTTAAAAACAGTGAATCTAGGTCCTGGATCGAAGACATCCTTTAAAGCCGATCTGTTCATAATAAACTTGCTTTTTTTCATAGGGAGCGCTCATATATCTAAAACGATGTTGTTTATGATCTACTTACTTTGCATTGGTCTGTTGTGCCATACTATCAAAATAAGAAACAACTCTCAGTATTTTTCACAAATTGGGACGATGCAGGCAGAGAGTGAAAAATAATAAATTAAAAAACCCACATTTGAACGGTTTTAAAATACCGATTTGAAAAATATCAAGTTTTAACGAATCCTAGGTTGATGTGATTCAGCCGAAACAACTAAGAACTAAACAGCTTTAAAGAGGTGTTCTTTGGTTAATACGTGTGTGTCGAGTCACATATATGGCGTACAGGAAGGGCACCGAAAAATTGACAAACTGGATTGAGCATCCCCGGGGTTGCAACCAGATGATATTTTCGGGAAAGTAAAAAATGATGTAACTTGTTGCTGTACCTAACAACTACATATGTTTTTGAAAAATTTTGGGGATGCAATTGCCCGGTTGCCTCTGTAGGGACTGAGGTTGTAGGTTATTGTAGAGGTCCCTACAAGTTGAGGGGTCAACCTAGTTGCTGCAGGAGCACAAGTCGGTCTCCCAACTAAGCAACCTGACGTCTTGGAGTTGCCAAGCCAAAGCAAGGCAAATTAAAAAGCTCTCACCACTTTCGCTAATAACTCTCCTGTAGTACTCTAAGTTGACTGCTTCTTTCGATTATATTCAGATATACAACAAAAACTCCAATACACTTGAGCGTGAAGTCAGAAACACGTAACGTAACGGTTCGATGTGGAGTCGGAATTAGAATGACGACGAACAAAAGCGTTAGGCGTTCGAATGCGACACAGGAAACAGCAACCTACTGCGGTTTTGTAGGTTTGCAGGCTATCGCGTCGACGGTCGAACTGTTCGCAAACAAGTACATCGCGTTGAATCACGAATGGAATATTACTGGGAATTACGCAGTAAGAATGCACAAAACATTAAAGCACTAATGTGTCCACTATACCTCCCCTTCTGGTTGCCAGCCTGATCATTCCCATAAAAATGGAGTGAAACAGAAAGCAATACAACTACCGAAGCAGCTCTCTATCCTTCCAAGAAAAGTATATGCAAACTGCTTTCAAAAAGATGCCGCAAAATAATTAAATCAACGCTGTAGGATACACAGTTCGGTTTTCGTTCTACTATAGAGCAACTTCTTACTCTCTAAAAAATTTTTGAGAAATCTTTGTATGGAAAAGATGTTTATGTCTGTTTTGTCGACCTCGAAAAAGCATACGACCGGGTTCCATGAGAAAAGCAATGGGAGTATTGTGGGAGTACGATGTCGCCGTCGTGTCACTGTACTCCTGCTCAGAAATTTCTGTCCGTGGCAGCGGCGTTAAGTCACAACCGCTTGCCGTGAACGTTGAACTTCGACAAGAGTGTGCTTTCACCGCTCCAGGCCTTCAACACGCACTTGGTCAGTTTTCAGCTGCGTGCGATCAAGCTGGAATGAAAATCAGCGCTAAAAAAACGAGGTGCGATGCCTCATTCAGTTCAGTTCATTCCCATAGCCAATGGCCGTTGGGGCGCTTTAACAGCATGCACGATCGTTTGCCAGTTATTCCGGTCCCAACAGTTTCTTAAACAATGTTCGTGGCTCAAGCCAGTCCATGAGTAAATATTGTCAATCCAGCTGGTCTTAGGACGAACTCGAGTTCGTTTACCTGCTAAAGATCCTTGCATTATTTTGTTCGCGAGAGAGTCCGTGTGTCTGGATACGTGCCTATACCACTGTAATTTGCGGCGTTTGACGATTTGTATTCGCCGATCATGGAGGTAACCTCTTGTGTTACTGAGATTCTGGTGCGGTGCGCGTTGTAGGGGATCTGGAGTAATCTGCAGAAACACCGCATCTCGAATGCTGCTATCCTCTTCTCCAGGTAAGGGGTAAGGGTCCAACTCTCGCATCCGTAAAGAGCGGTTGAGATGACCGCTGATCGAAGTAGGTTCATCTTTGTTTTCATGGAGATGTTCTTGCTGGACCAAATTTTCTTTAGTTTTGGAAGGTGCTGTGTGGCTATGGCAATGTTTGTCTTTACTTCGCGGACTGATGTGCCGTCTTCAGTGATATTGGAGCCTAGGTACTTGAAGGCTTTTACGGATTGTAGTTTACTGCCATTGACTGTTGTGGGTATATTAGTGTTGTTTTCGTTGGTGGCAGACGTGACCATCATCTTGCTCTTCTTGGCGCTTATCTCTATTCCGAAAGCTGACGCATGTTGTGTGCATGGGCGTCGGAAGGAATTTTTTCAGGGGGGGCACTAGTGGATTTTTCCAAAAGTTTTTCTAGGGTGGGCCAAAAGTGGTGAAATTTGTTTTTTACCACTCGAAATTATGAAAACAGCATTTTTTGCTGATATTTTCAAATTCCTGCCCCCCTTCCGACACCCATATGCTTGTGTGCAGGAAAAGTTCATGCCACACCATTAAAGAATTTGGGTAATTTCAAGCGTTTCAACAACATTCCAAATAGTGAAATTTTACTGAATCTAATACGCAAAATGAAATATGTGACAGATCAATTTCAATTGTGTTTTTGTTTTTGTATTGGCAACGCTAGATAGCTATATTTTATTTCTGCATTGGCAACACAATTAGCATCCTTACGGACAACTTGCTAGATGCTACGTATGTTTTGTCTTGTCTTTGCATTCCGGTATCTAATGCAGTTGTGGAATGAGTATTCAGTCATGATACTTTTGTGTTCAAGATGAAGAAAAGTTGTGATTGTGAATGTGTTTAAGACAGGTATCAATGCTGTGTCTATTTTGCCTGTTTTTTAAGCTGCATTCGTGGTGTTTTTAGCAGCCCGATGGCTACTCCGGCACACGGGCTCATCGGGCTCGGGCTCCACCCGAGTTTTCGATTACGATTTATATCGGAGAACGCAAGCTTGCTTGCTTTGTATGTTTGTTCCACCACCCACGGTCCCACTTCACTAAGTTGTTAACTTGGACTCTTTTCTCTGGGCCTTGTCACTGTTCATATATTTTCGTTCCATGTCTGGCCTTTCGCGTTCATGTTGCAGTTTACCTGGACACAGCAATATCGTTCGTAGTAGGCGCTCTCACGACTTTGTTCGCTCGCGCTTTACTGGGGCTCATTCATTAGAGCAGGAGTTCCCAACCTGGGTTACATATACCCCCACGGGTACATTTGTCTATCCGAAGGGGTACATTTAAGGCTAGCAGAAGATGAGAAAAACACATTCACATATTATTTATTTCCAAATATTTATACATATATTACTGAGTATTATTTCCAAAAATCATGATATGCTTATTGTTAAAAATGTCTATGAATGAACATGATAATATATTTTGTCATAGGAAATTTTAGGGGTACATTTTCATCTGTCAACATGCTGAAGGGGTACATGCTTATTTGTTGAAATGCTGAAGGGGTGCATACTCACCTCTCGGAATGCTGAAGGGGTACATGGTCAGAGAAAGGTTGGGAACCCCTGCATTAGAGTTTTCTCAGGCTCACATAATTCATATCGAACTGAATGTTTTTTGAAGCAATGGATTTATATAGAACATTGGATTTGAAGTTCAAACCAATGGACAGTTCCCATTTCGAGAGTACCTAATTTCAAACGAACGATAAAGTGTGCAACACCTCGGGCTAATATGAATGATCCTAGTAAGCGGATGACTTACTGGCGTTACAGTTGCGATTCTAGACTGAAAGAAGTGGGGTCACTGTGGGGCCAAGGAAAAAGTAGGGGGCCAACATGAATGTCTCTCCTGCGTGGTGATTTTCCACGGTAATGAAGATTAATTTGCTATGATTGAACCTATGAAACCCAACATAGGCTTGTGAATATCGTCAGAACGGTCGCCAGAAAGTCTTCAAATCGTTTAAAATTTTGCTGGCTGAAAGTTATCTGCTGTATATGTCAATCAAACGAACTTAAGCAAACGAACTTGAAATTTCGCAAAAAACTGGAGGGGCCAAGCAGAGAGCCAGCCACAAATCTGGGAGGTGCCATGGCTCACCCAGGCCTCCCCTTAGAACCGTCACTGTGGCGTTATCATTGCTATATGTGAAGTTATCATGAGAATTTCTCGTTTATTGTTACATAACATAACGTCACAGGCCAAAGATAATGCCAGCCAGAATGAAAGCAAATGGAAATTTCAGTGACGCAAGCGTCGAATGGTTCTATTCAGTCAGTCAGAATAAATCGTATGATTAGTCCGAGTGACGCTGATGACCTGGGTCGCACCTGTAACAGCTATTTGAATTTCAGGTGGTCCACCGATACGTTTTCATAGTAGTGTAGTTTTGTCTAAGATAGCGTAATTTAGACAGTCACATGGTGCATATGTATCACGTCATATTTCAATGCTTATGACGTCACAGTTGCCAGTTCAAACCACAAAATTTGCTATAATTTCTTTTCAACGTGCACTTGTTCCCCCCCACTTTGAAAAAGTTCCGCCACCCATGCTTGTGTACGAAGAAGCCTACGCCGTTTCTACATTCTTTTGTATCGCCTGAAAACCACAGCTTGTGACCTTCATCCGTTGTTACTTCGCCCACTCCAGGTCTTCTCACTTCCGCCAGTCCTAAAATATGCCAGTTGTAGTGTTCCATTGCTATTGAAAGTTCCTCAATTTTTCCGGTTGTGTTCAGTGTGCGGACATTCCATGTTCAGTGTGCGGACATTCCATGTTGATTTTAGTTTGGACAGCAGTAGCTAATTTATCACTTTCACCCCGCTGAGCAATAGTGGTAAGCGCGGTCGTTGTTAACCCGGGCATCGGCCGATCCGGTATGGTTCTGTTGGTTGTCATGCTTGCATAAGCGTTTCATGGGCAAAGAGCCTGGCGGCGCCCATCTCCTCTCCCGGTATGGATGACCGTTGGCAAAATTACGTCGCTCATTCGCTCTTTAGAGAGTGTTATTTTTCGTCTCTCATGGGTAACCACATACCCTTCCTGCCGAAGCAGGGGGAGCCGGTTGAGTTGCCGACAACCCGACACTGGTTTGACCTCCAGTTGGGCGCTTTATGTCGCTAGTAGAAGCCGTTGACACAGTGTTCCTCCGCCTTCTCTTGCTCCAGCTTTCGTGTACTTGGGAGAGAGAAAATTCTCTCACGACTCCCTAAGTCCATAGGAAGCCGCTCCCCTCACCTAGTTCAGCAGGTCAGTCGAGACCACTACCCGGGGAGACGCAAAGGTACTAGGCCTAACCGCGCCAAAGCTACCGATTTCTAAATAGGTCTTTGTTGAGATCCTCACCTACGTCATGAATGTTGGGTAATGACCGAAAGAGTGCTATCTCAATTCTCAAGTACAAGGGGCAGGGAGGGGAATTTTGCAGAACATTTAGGGGGTGACACTTCACCACAAAGTGCGTAGCTGTCAAAATCGGAAAACCTTGACTTTACAGCCACGTCGTCTCCGAACAGAGGCAATCCCTGCTGCGACGATTCGGTTGCATGACCATTACCAGAATGCCCAGGAATGATTGGTGAGGCGACTCTTGCTGGGTACATCCACGGAGCTATCATAGCTTTCTGAAAATCATGAGGTATTCTATTTCAAGACCTCCTCAATCTGTTACCCCCGCAACCCTCCAGAGGGAAAACGCGGGTGTGAAAATGAATAAATAGATGTAAGATATTTTGCTGTACTCGTAAGTTTAATGTTTTGATGGCGGTTTTATCTGAAGAACGCGATTGTCATTGACAACATTGATATGGCATAAAAATAGTGTAAAACGGTTACAGTTGATATGTGCAAGTAGAAGTTTTTACTGGTCCTTTACTAAATCGGTCAATTTCTTTATTGTTTAGAAACTAACAATCCCAAGTTTATTCTGTGTACCATTTCAGACATCACACGTTGTATTATAGATACCTTGCTAATAGAAGCTGTTTTTACATATCAATATATGCAACATCTGTACTTCACGATGGAGATGAGCAGTTCTTCAATTGATCGTCTTGGCTGGGGACTGTGAAAGGAGAAATGAAGCAATCAACTCTTTTATTTGGTTTTTGCGTATTCTTGTGTAAGTTTGAGGGCGTTACATCCTACGAAAAATACGTCAATATAAAAAATTGACTCATCATAAAAAATTATACAAATGACAGTGTTTCAAATTGTTCTAGCCATTGCAACAACATAACGTCCAAGTGTACGTTTGCATCAGGCATTGTTTGATGGTTATGGTTTTTGTTAGAATAGTATATTTGGAATATTGAAGCTGCGCCTTAACGTAATCACCTATAAAAATGTAACTAATATGATTATACAGCAAGCCCGCAGCGAAAATCTCGGTGAGTTTAGGAGAATTTCAGGCCTGTTTTTGATAAAGTTATGATTGAACAAAATTGTTGACCAACATAAACTCGGGCTTGTATTAAGTTTGAGAAACTTAACTTGTGCAGACTTCGATAGGACTGCGCCACAGAGCGCATAAAAATCTGCTTCTGAAATAATCAGCTTGAATACTTGTATTTTAAGACTTTGTAAAATTTCGTTGAAAACTGCAACACGCTTTATTGCATAAAATACTTGATCGGAATTTTAACTAAACGTCAATCTAACAATATGTTCTTTGCAGTGGTTGAAACATAAGATGTTGTACGAAAGCTAATATAAAAAGTACATTAAAAAATTGTAACGACATGAAACTTTTCTAGCCTTTGTCTTGCAGTTTCTCAGCTTTCGCAGACGAATGCTATAACTCGGGGGTGTCGACCGGAGGACGGCTTTTCAAATGTCGGTCATACGACCAGGGCTTTCCCAGGCAATACGTTCGCGAAAGCAATAATCACTGCTACGATGGAAGCGACGAAGGGATAGGTAAGAAGAAGAAATAACCATAGATGGAGGAACCTATTTCAAAGGAGCCTAGGGTTTGGCTTGCAAAGCCAGTCATAACCAAGGACGTTGCCAATTTTTACTGTACCGGAAACTGTAACGGCATGGGTTAATAGCGCCCGGGAAATGGGAGATGTTGCGCCCCCTAACACGTAGTAAGCGTGAGTCATCGATGAAAACAACGTGAAGATAGTAATGGCATTGAACGATATTTTGATTTCAAATTACTACCTTCAAAATTTTGCGCCAGGAACAAACGGCCATGTTTGTAGCAGTTTTCACCAACCACGCTATGCAACGGCCTGGAGCTTATACACATGTAACGGCAACAGTCTTAACCAGTGGTTCGCAACCACTGTTCTGAGAACCGCATGCGGCTCCCAAGCACAATTTGTGCGGTCCTCAGCAGTCTTTCGATAAAACCTCTAATATTTTTGTAAAAGACTTCGTTCTACTATAAAGCAAAACGTGTCAATTGATTTGTGTTAAATTTTCTTTAGTGCGGCTATCTAACAAAGTTGCAAGGCTGGATTGGACTCCGTTCAGCGAAAACGTTGAGAACCACTGGTCTTAACTGTTGCTGTTTAAAATACATCATCATTCAAAGTAGTACACAAAATTATATAGTAAGATGTGTTTTTTGAAACATTCTTTTTTCAACAGTGGAAGGGCCATGGCCCTTCCCTGTTCCACCCTCTATGACAGTAGTTCTTATCCTTGTTCGAAGTACCGAACTCCGCAAATTTCATTCGTGCGTACACCGAACCCTTCGTAATTCCAAAAATAAAGAATTATTTGTTGGAAACACAATTATGTGTTGTATTCGCGCACAAATTAACCATGCATCAGGCCTCTACCCACTAAGACTCGCTTACCGAATATCCGCCAGTTGCATTATGTTTTAATTGCACTCTTTGACCAGCTATGGCATCAAAAACGGTATTCATGGTTGATGTCATCTTCATATCTTCTATGCCTAGCCCTCAAATTGCAGAAAGCCTGGAAAACTGGCAAATACGTTTTGTTAATCTGGTGTACCACAACATGGATGTTAGCTTTAAAGGTAACGAAAGTAATAATGTCAAACAAATGTTTAACATTACCACATCTTTGTCGTAGGATAAGTAAATGTTTCACGCTTCTTATGTAACATCTTTATTTCTTCAGAACATTTATTAAACCAACATACTTATGAAAAGTGGTTAAAATGTTAGACATATGACGTTTTGCAACACCCATTGAAAGTAAAACAGCTAATTCTGTTTATCCTGATTTTGAAATACATTGTTTCTTTGTTATGAAACGAAAACAAGCAGTATACAATTTTCCTACATTACGAAAATTGCAAAAGACCTTCATGTTTTTGAGTTGCATGCTCTTCATTTTGGTATAGAAAATTGTGCAAGCCAACATGTAAGCTTCAAAACCTCCAACCAAAATCTTATTTTCCAGCTTCGTTGATCGTATCAATGGAACGTTAGAAATAATTTTGTATTTAGAGTAAAAAAGTAGTCGAAGCTCTACATTGGCTCCGTCTGATCCTTTTGGTTAATCAAATAGTAATGGAGGTAAACCTATAGATACCCGTTGGGAGTTACCTACTAATTATGACATAAAGGTGTTTCAAATTGTACTTCTTGTTGGACATTTGTTTACACTTTCGTTTCAGCTCCTATTTCATATGCGACTATTTAGCCGTTTATCGTTTTTGCAACATTGGCAAAGTACGTCAAAACATTACAAAGAAAGGTGAAACGTCTCCATATTTCACATGAATGTTAGAGTAGCTTGCGTAGTTTTATAATTTGGTTCAGTTTTCAACACCACAAAAACTACAGTAAATGTCTGCATAGCACAACAGAAAGCCTTTTCCCCACAAGCGATGTTTCCATGTGTGACAAATATTTAAAAACTCTTTGCTACAAAAGCACACCTGTCAATCATTTGTTCATGATACAGTATTTAAGTTACTGCAGGCTCCGAGGTGTGATGCAAGATTTGTGTCTCAACGATTAGTGCTAGAGCTACGTTTGTAAATGAATATCCGCATGACGTGTGTACCCCTCTTGATATGCATTATAGTAGTTTCGAAAGTTAGATGCACTATCCGGAATCTTCAGACTTCCTTCACTGTGCTTCAGTCTGAAAACGAATCACACATTTTTCTCATGTGCTACATTGTTTGCAAATATTTTAGCATACCAACCAGAGACGGCACAAAGGCAAAGTACTTCTCAAAACAAACGTTTTGAAGTTACATTTTATTTGATAGTCCTGTTTCAACCAAGCAAAATCAACAAGTATCTAAGTTGATTTGCGGAAGATTAGTGATTTCGAGGTGATTGCAAGTGATGCTATCGTAGTGGGCAAAGCGTGATACGAAAGGTAAGTACCAAATAAAGAATAGCCAAAACCAGTGTAGGTACAAATGCTCTTCCACGAAGAGCACTTGCACTTGAAACTCTGAAGTAGTCCCAAAGCTAGAGCCGCAAATCTACACCGCATGATATGGACGCCTGTTACAGTCCTGCCCGGGGCGGGTTAATCCGCGTAGGCAGGGCCAACGAGAGGGCGTTTAAGAGGTACATCGTACCCAGGCCCTGGAAGATAAGAGTACGCATGCTAAGTTTTTCTGTAGTCAAGTCCAAAATCATTAACGTAAGCCAGTTGTCACAATAAAAATAATATATTTCTAAATCTTAGCATGGTAGCCGTTTTGTCTATAGGCCTTCTGATTACTATATAAATAAGCTATACAAGTTTCGACGACGGCCCACACGCTTCGAAGGCCCGGTGTTAGTATTTGTACCCCCTAATAAAATATCTCTCAGAGGCCCCCGCACGTGGGTTGCTGCTATTCACATTTGCGGGCGAGTGCGGGAAGCAGCAGAGCAATGCGTGCGGGTGCATGGCTAGAGCGGGTTGAACTTGTGAGGGGCGGGCGCATGATAATACGTTCTTTGTGCGTGTAACCGAATATTGACCCTATGCATGTGAAAGTGGCATAAGCGAGAAATTCAATGCCACAGAGAGCTTGTAGCACAAGGGTGTAGCGACATTCTCCAGCGGGGGGCGAGACCACAGGTTGAAGTTTCCGGCTCTCAGTGATCTTGCAAGGAATACATTCTGCGTGATGGCAAATAGCGCTGCTAGTGAACGAGTGCTTAGTATTGATGATCATGCCGTGAATAGCAGAAGTTGCAATTTTAAAGAGTCCGGCAGTGAGCAGCATCGGCCTACTCTTTTTGAACAGTGATCTTTTAAATTCAAGAAAGAAGCGATCAACGTTGACTAAAAGGTCTGTAATGGAGGTTGCCTCCGTTTGGCTTAACAATTTGAGACAAGGTTTATGAATCAACGCCTGACCCAGAATATTACAATAGGCGCATATTCAAAACCCGGGTTGGAGCGCGGCAACGTCGACTGGACGATTTGGGAGTTGGTTACTCGGCTGCGAGTAGGCGATGACAGAACTTATCTAAGTCACTCTGACCTTAATACAATAAATATGAAACACAAGCTCGAGATCTATGGTTCGTTCTTGATTGTATTCTCTGAGCGTCAAACCAAACATAATAACAGTATTCGCAGGCTCGAACTCGTTGGGTGTTTGCCCAAAAAAAGAATAAGGAACAACTGACTGTGGCACATTTAAACCTTTACATCCCGGGTTTGCCACGATCGGAACCGACACTTTTTTGGTTATAACTCGCCAGCCGCTATAGCTAGAGAGCTGTTCAAACCCTCTACGGATGCGGCAAGTCTTCTAGCTTCGATTAAAAAAACTCTTTTTAATTTGGGTTAGGGGTTCTCCTGGGAGGAGCTCCCAAAATGGGGGTGTTTTTTAATTTTTGACCAAGTTTGACTAGCCCTGGACGCCAACCCAATGAGCCAAAATTTTGGCTAAAACTTTTTGTGGTAACTACATGATCGCCCGCATCTATAGAGCCCTCGATTGACCTTCTAGCATGTCTGGAACCAAAGTTATGACCCAAAAACCCCATTTTACCCCAAAATCAGAAAATTGCAGAAAATGCATTGAGTCTTCCACTGGCGCCATTTCGATTTTAAATAACTCGCCGCTAGAGCATGCTAGCGAGCTATTCGAACCCTCGAAAGACTCGCGAAGTCTTGTAGTTTGCACTGAAAAAAAATGTTTGAGACTTGGGTTCGGAGTTTTCGGTGGGTGTCGTTAGAAAAAGGGCGGGTTTGGCTTTTTTGTTGTTCTATTATGACGTCATCCCCGGACAATTGGCCGAGATTGTGGGTCAAAGTTTGGTTGTATTCTAGGCTGGAATATGAAGCTGTAGATGCCTAGATCGACTTGCTAGCGTTTCTGGTGCCAAGTTAGGGCCAGAAGACTCAAATCATTGAGGACATGCCTGAGTAAGTTCAAAGGATTTCCCTAATTAATTTCTCATTAATTTGCCATAACTTTTGAACCAGAAATGCTAGAAAGTCCATCAAACCCTCTAAAGACTCGTAATGTAGCCTAGAATCCAAAAAAACTTCGAGTCACAAAATCTGATGGATTGTTCGACTCCCAGGATATGACGTCATTATCCAAATGTAAACAAATATGCATAAACATTCTCTTATTATGTAAGCATCAGCACAAAACCCGAGATCTAAATCTGAAACTTTTTTTCCACTCTAAACTACTAGTCTTCACGAGTCTTTAGAGGGTTTGAACAGCTCTTTAGCGTATTCTGGCGGCGAGTTGTGGCCAGATACGAAAGGGGTGTTATTCCACCCTGGTTTCCTTTGTTACACATTTCGCGACTCCTAAGAGTGACAAACATGTGATTTGGATTCAGAAGAAATCTTTCTTATGCATGGATTCTCATTTCATGAATCCAGGTCCGTCCTCGCAGAAACTAAAGTCTGGTTGACAGGCCTACTTTTATTTCTGATACCTAAAACAATTCACGTCGAAAGATACACACCAGTGAAATGTATTTTTATTACTATTTTTGTTTGTCATGAATCATAATTTCAAATAAAACAGCAAGGTGCTCACCAAGGTACAATATTCCATGATGTTCAAGCACTTCTCGACATGTCACAACGCTCATCTACTTCTCATATCTTAATGCTGCATTTTAATAATTTGCGTCTAAAAGATCAACGATGTATTTAAATCGGTTCTCTCATTCAAGCATTTTACTTAAAAGTATAAACTCATTATAAACTAAAGATGATTTAACTTTTGTTAGAATTGCTTAAAAAGTCTGTACTTTGCTATAACTATACTTAAAGATATGTCTGCACTCCTGTCTGATAACAATTAAACTGTAATTTGTCACTTTCATATTTCGGTTTACTTTCCAGTTGATGCGGCATCGCTTAAAGAATTTAAGGCGGAACTTCATCATTAATTAAGATTTCGAACTTTCCTGTTCGTAGCTGAATGCTCGCGACCATTCTGGAAATGTCAACAATTCAGTAAGCCACGAATGTAACTCACTCACGAATATTGTTTAAGCCTGAACGACTGACGAGACGAAGGCTTTGCTGGTACGGTACAGCGTTTTAGCCTGGCAGAGTTTCATTTCGGACAAGCCACGTGCTGTCGTCTAAACTTGCAGGAGTTATCCTGGACAAGCTATTTGCTGTCGTCCATACTGGCAGAGATTATCTCGGACAAGCCACTTTAGCCTGGCGGAATCCTGCTAGGACAAACCAGTTTCTTGAAACTCTAAGCTGACATGGTATCTGGTACAAGCCGCGGATTACCATTTGTCAATTCCTGATCACAGCCGGCAGTGTACAAAGTACGAATGCGAGACAGTGACTTAACCTCGAACTTACTCTGAAGGCGGAATGACTCAGTTTCATCTTCCTGATCATTGCCCGAAGTGAGCGCAATGCCCAATGTCCGACAACGACTTAACCTCGAACTTACTCTGAAGGCAGAAGGAGAAAGTCTCTGAATTTCAGTCCAGAATGCACGCCTTTTATACCCAAATTCTTGGTAATTCCCCTTTTCTTCAGGTGCTTTAATTGGCTCTTAATTAGCTAGTTGTTTTGTGATTGGCTAGCTTAAATGCTTCTAGAACTTTCAGAGATGCTTCGTTTCTTGGGATTTCACCTGATCGTGACCGAGCATCGTATGACTCTTGCTCACGTTTAAATGACGTTGTGTTCAGGATCAGCTGACCAAATAATGGGTTTTAATTGGCTGCAACCCTTTTGGATCCATTCTGGTTGTTTCAGGCTTGCGAGTCTTTCAGCAAGCTTGTTTTCCGTACATTAATAGTTGTTACAGGTGAAACTTGCCTGTAACACCTTTTTTAGGGGTAGCAATTTTGACCACTTTTGGTTTTTGTGGCATAATTTTGGATCCAGATATACTAGAAAGCCAATCAAGGGCTCTAAAGACTCATAGGATAGCCTAGTGTCTACAAAAAAACTTGGGCCAAAATGTTGGCCTATTCTATCGGCGTCCAGGGATGGGTAAAGTAGGCCATAAAAGCGCTAAAACACCCCCACTTGTGACGTCCCCCCAAAAGAACCCCAAACCCAAAATTGAAAAAAATTTTTTTTTGACTCGGACCTAGAAGACTTGCTGAATCCGTAGAGGATTTGAACACCTCTCTAGCTGCAGCAGCTGGCGAGTTATGGCCAACAAAGTACCTGGCACTATAGTGGCTTGCGCGGGCGTTAAAGGAGGGAACACCAAGAAATTTTATGAGGCAGCTATTTTTAGCAAAACGTACAAAATAATTCCTACACGTATTGTTTATTACAGTATTGGCAGCCACAGTGCACAGGTACTACTACTACTGCATTTACAAAAATTTCAACACAAATTTTTCAATTTCAACCTCATTAAAAAGTTGTTGTTCATCAGTGAGAGCATCGGTTTTTTACTCGTCATCTCCAGATTCTAGGGTCTTTGGCGCTCGCTGTGTCACTGTCTGTTTATTCTTTGCTTTTATCCATTTCAATCACAAACTTCATGAGCAATCTCAAGCGCACCTTCATCATTGAGCTGCTCTGGAGTCTCGTCGCCAGGGGGGGGTTTTGGTGCGGTTATCCCCACAAACAAAGCTCCCAGCCCCCCAAATTGAAAATATGAAATACTATCAATCAGTGGAGTTTTTGTCAATTTTCAGAATGTCAAGCCCCGCTGCACAATTGTAAAGCCCTTTATTAAAGACTTTCTGGACCGTTCATTAAAGCATTATGAGAGTATTCAGAGTTACATCAAACAGCCGATTTCGCTGCTTGGTTTTAACACGGCACAGAATTGAAAATCTTTGCTCTGGCCAGGTTGTGGCAAGTGGAATGGACAGCACATTGCAGCAATATTGGTGGCCTCGTCCACCACACTAGCCCATCATGGGCTCTGCTTGACATCAGAAACAATGCGCTTACTCAAATGCTCCGAGATCAGCAAAATAAGCTCGGTCACTGCCACAGAACTGTTAAGATGGAGGTCGCAAAGCCGATTATTATGGCAAATGCGGTCCATCAAGATTTGCAAGGAAGCTATTTTTCGATTCGCTATCTCTTCTTTTAAAACGAATAAATCAGATGTAGGCGCTCAGGTACCGTGTTAACTTTGTCTGAAATGTGATCCTGATGAATAGCATGAAATAGTGAAATGCGTTGTTTTTCTCCAGGCTATTGGATTTTTGGAGTTAATCAGAGCTGAGATGATTATCCAGGCGGTATGGGCGTGGAGGCCTAGCAGGCTCCGAAGTGTAAATATTACCATTCATTCCTCGGATGGTACTAACCTCTGGATGCTTTGAGCATAGCAAACATATCATTCAGCATGCAGAGTGAACAAATTCATTTGTGGGATTTATCAAAACCGTTCTGTTCAGCTTAATCCGTGATTGAAAAGTCTGATTGTTAAATGCTTATGACTGACTCTTAGCTGAAACTGACGATGCTTTTGAGATTCTAACAGTTGAATGCTGTTCTTCTTGCACAACAGAACCGAAAGAACCTTTGCATTCACTGCTGCTGGCCTTTGCACTTTCTGGCTGGCTAGCAGCAAGAAATTTTTGTTTGGGCTTACTATAAAAATACTGCTTTATTCTTGGATGGCTAGCTTTGTGTTTTTGCTGTGACGTTATCTTCTGAAAATATCTACACAAGAAAGTCAATGTATAAAATCTGGAAAAGGCTTGGCTTGCTGAAAACGTTTGACACCGTGGAAATACCTCAGTGGTAAAATGTCCGCCTCCCAATTGGAAGGTTGAGTGGTCGATCCACAGCCACTGAGTGAATTGCCGTAGCGCTCCTTGGGCAGGCACGTTCATTGCAACCTCCCCGGCAAGAAGCACAACTCAAAGATGGCGTGAAGTAGGAGATTCATCCCAAAGCTTTTCGTCTGACACTCTTCAGGGGATATCGTCAGAATGAAGTGGAAATACTACTGAGCTGCTTTCTATACAGAAAAGAAGAGATCTCATTGGTTAAAGCAGTGGCCAATAAGAAAGGGTTTAGGAGATAAGAAAGGCGAGTTGTCATTGGTTGAAGATGTAATTTGGACCTCGGCGAAACGTTGGACCGGTCAACCAATGGAGAGTTCAAGAGGTTTAGGAGATCTTCAAGGAGTAAACGAATTCTTTTTGTTTGCAGAGAAGAGGATTCAGAGATTTGATGAAAGTCGCTTCCAAGGCAGAAAGATGAAATGAAGTGCGAGCTCGAGCGAGGCAGAGAATTCGTCCTTATTGTAATGAAAGGCACATTCGGCGTTGTCAAGAAGATGTTGACCGATGGCGGATTCATGAAATTGTCGGGGACTGGTGGCCTCACCAGGGCGGGGAAGGCTTTGACGGATGTGTAGGGTAGGAGGATTGGTAATCGATTTTGGGATGTGTTGT
>Ga0210059_1006173_pt1 | contig 19242 bp, 13 predicted proteins | sample Ectturendosymbi2_FD_188042 | JGI IMG/M metagenome (GOLD analysis project Ga0210059, IMG submission 188042) | Ecteinascidia turbinata endosymbiont from Florida, USA - Sample 2 (SPAdes) (version 2) | ecosystem: Host-associated > Tunicates > Ascidians > Unclassified | place: Key West, Florida... | reverse complement strand
AAAAACCCTGGTGGTACACTTCTGTTCAGATAAAACAACACGAAATACTTCGGGCCCGAATCAAACCTTATATTCGATCCATCTTGCCACCAATACAATGGCGTGATTTTTTTTATAACCAGTCTCCACAAGACGATGAAATAGAATCAATCAGCAAATTTTTAAAATAGGAACTCACCCTTAAGTCCCGCGAGCGCTAAAATTTTGGCGCAAACTGGCGCCAATATCTTCGGCCTAACTCGGTAGCAGATTGAGCTAAAGGTCTGTTCAAACCCTGTAAAGATGCGGAAAGTCTTGCACTTTTGAAAAATGGGAAGATTTGGATTTGAATATTTTTGTGGGTAACGTCACAATTAGGGAAGGTTTAGGAGTATTGGGTGACGTGATCGAGCCCTGGGCCCCAAAATCAAGAGGTAATTTTTTGTTTCTTTTTCAAAAAAGACTAGGCGAAACTCCGCATCTTGAGACGCCCTTGATGAGCCTTCTATCGTTTGCGGTGAGCAAGTTATGGCGAAAAGTCGATAATTAATTAATTAATTCTCTAGAGGAATAATTAATTGTTTTGTTGTTTTTAGGTCATACGTTTCTAACCACAAACGCTAGAAGGCCAATCAAAGGCTCTAATAATGCGAATTTTCGCCTAGTTTGTTTTTCAAAAACAAACAAAAATTGCTTCTAGATTTTGGGAACTAGGGCCCGATGTAAAAACTACAAGATTTTCCGCTTCTTAGACGGTTTGAACAGCTCTCTAACTCAATCTGCTACCTAGTTATGACCCAAATTGGGCAAATGCAGGGACTTAAAGGTATTTTCTATTGAAAAATATTATTGATTGATTCATTTTCGTCGTCTTTGTGGTGACTAGCCACTGGAATGGAGATGTGTGCCAACGTGAATTATCGCAAAGAGAAGAAAGAGAGCTCAGTCGGTTGATTCTTCGAAAGCTAGCTTGAAATCTAAAGCTTTTATTTGTGATTTTTTTGAGAGTACACAATAACAATCAAATTACAAAGAACTTTTCGCAGAGCCCCGTCCCAATGCTGCAGGTTACCTTTACCAAACAAAGTAATAAAGCTGCTGTTGCTAACATTTTCCACGGACACATAGTTTTCTCAGACAATTAAGCCAGTTTTGAATAATGTAAACAGTTTTTAAATGGGACAACATGCACATCTCTGGAAAATTTTTGCTAAGCTCATATCAGAAGCATTGATGTCATATGAAAGCCTATAAGCAAACCGCAACAATAACATACTGTAATGCTAATTAGAGGTAGTGCAAGAAGCACGAGACCATATCTGCCTGCAGTACCATGTTTCCGCCTGTTATGAGGACAGTGCCTTCCGCGCTATGCTCACTCGCGCTGCAACAGGTTTTGATAACCAATTTCTGAATGTCGCAAATTTCTACCAACCACAGTTCGTTACACACAACATTTTAATATACCCTGTCACTAAACGACATTTTAATGATGCTCTACTGCACTAACTGCCTATTTGCAATAACCTGTAACATCCGAGTGCTTATTATAAGCACCTAGAATTCTCAACTGCAATACAAGCTTTGTTTTGACTGAGCATTGCTACTAATACGTGGAAGACCTCATAATTTTTTATAAATTAGCTAATGTTTATGTAAAACTGAATTAGTCTGCAACGTGTTGTATTCTTCCACGTTTACCAGTTAATTAGAAAATTGAAAGGAACTGATAAAATTAGCTAACAAAAATAATTTCTGTTTTGTAATTAAAATAGACTTGAGATATGAAATGTGTAGGCTAAAGTGAAGGTTGTTGCTCTAGCTTTGCAAACTCTATAGGGGTAAATCAGATAGCCGTGCGGTAGGCTAATTTTCAACACTAATATTGAACAACAGCGGGCAATTTTATAATTTGTTAACAAATTGGCCATCCATACGTGGTTTTCAAATAAACCTTTGCAATAAGCTGTTTTAGTATATCTACACTAAATAAGCGACTTCTCGAAACGTGCACCAATGCATTTTTGTAGTAATGAGAAGGTGATAATACAAATGTGGCATAATGTATGCAACGAAAACGTTTCTATTCGTGCAGCTGTAACAACTTGGGCGCACCCAAAGATGGCTACATCAAGTGCGAAGTTGTAAATGGCAAACACAGATGTACTCCGTATTGCAAATCTGGTTTTGCTCTGGTGGATCTTCCTGACGATGGCTTTTACACTTGCCTTCTTGGGAACTGGATGCCTGAGGAAAAAGCTAGTTGCGTTCGTAAGTGCAGATGGTTTTAGACAGGGGTGCACTAGTGGGGCGGGAACGCGTGGTAACGGCGGTCCCACAGCTTTTTTGGGTGTGGGAGCGGGTTTCCACGCTTTTTTATATTTACTTTTATAGAGTAATGAAAGTGGATACTCCATGAAATGGTGATTTGAAAATGAGTTTGGTGTGCTGTTGAAAATGACTGTTTTTTTAGGTGCGTTCACACACTTTTTTAGCACCACACCCTTGGTTTAAGATGCTCTAGGCTTCAACAAATGAGCCACACTGGAACACTGCTAATAGGTACATATAAGAAAGCGGTACCACAAGGCACTAACAACCTTATAATTTGTGTATGTCTTTATGGCTTATGTATGTCATTTCATTTCAAGTAACATCGCATAAAATTTTTTCCTACCTTTCTATTTTTAGCTATACAAAAACAGTCTGATTACACATGGAATATGGTTATTTTTAATTCATAAAACAAACGGCTAACGAGGTTATAATTATGCTATTTGCCACGTACTGCTTCTTTCACCAAATATTACGTTCACAAACTTTCGTAATTCGGCAACTAGAATGGCCGACGAAAGCTAAGCAATAAGTTATGCAGACTGTCATTCAAGTTCGTCTTGAATGCTTGCTAATAACTATGAGCACTATTTGAATGAAAGTTCTCAAGCGTAAACCTGTAACCATTGTAAATTGTTTGCGACAATATTTGGGATTCACGTGCCGTGTGGTTTGCTGAAATTTTTTATGAACAGAAAAATGCTGGTCACACTTTTCACACTTTTTTCGACCGATAAACTGCAGTGCGCGTCATCCTGTCTTTTCGCAGCCTCTCATGACCCCGTAGATCCGTTGGGACTGGCTGCAGTGACGGGAATTTACTCCAGGGAGGATGTACCTGTTGAACAGACCGGTTACTGCATGACTTGGGGCCAGCATCACTACCGCACTCTCGACGGCAAGATGTACAGATTCCAGGGAGATTGTTCCTACGTCTTGTTGGAAGATATCGACCACTTTATCACAGTCCATTTGCACAACCAGAAGGGATGCAGTGGCCTTGGATGCAAAAGGTAGGAGCAAGGCGATATTGATGAAGCGGCTTGCTTTTCGATTGATACTACAGATTACCTTCAATTTGTTCCCATGTGATCAAACACTCAGGAGCAGGCGCGCAATCAGGGGGGCATTAGGGATATTTGCCTCTCCAGAAAATTTCAAAACATTGCATAGCAATTTTGACATTTGCAGAAACTTTCAAAGAATAAAGATGAAATGTTATATTCTAATCATTTTTAAGAAAAGTCTTATTTTAATTTTCCTTTGTCCTATTGGTAAATTATCTGCTTACAAGATTTATCTTGAGACAGGCCATCTTATCGAAAATTTTGTAAATGATTGGTATTCAACCACAAATATGCTGGAATTGTCAAAACGTGGGAGATATTTTAAAATGTTGGTATTTCTAAGTCACTTTTTTGTCCTTTTGTTCGTGTGCCACTTTTTCTGGGACAGGCCTCAATTTGGCCTCATGAAACTTTATAACATTAGGGTACTGATGAACCGTGCCAACTGCTGAAACTTTCAAAGCGATAAGATAAATCTTGACATGTTGTTTGTAAGGTTTGTGGTCATGTCAAACGGCTTGTTATTCTACGACCTTTTTATTATTTGTGTTAGGGGCAAAACGGATCACTATTATCAACATAGTACATTTCTTAAACAAAAACGTTGTTTAGTTACATTTTCTGTTCAAAACCTGATGGTTTTTAACGAAATTTCTCGTGAGAACTCTCACGTTTTAGTGTCTTCCTGCGTTGGTACCAGTACCACGGCTTGGGAAAAAGGGTTTAGTAAAGTGTTATATGCGTGCTAGTCAAGTGTTGAACACACCTACTTGCTCCACAACTTTGGCTCCAGATGACGCTTTACCAGACCCTAACTTTTGCAGCCAGTGTAGCCCTGAAAGCTCGTAGCCGTAAACTTGCTTCTGAAAACTTTCACACAATTTGTAGATGCCAGAAAAAGCCGTTTTGCCCCAAACACACATGATCTGTTATGCGCCAAAGACACAAGACACCTGATACTAAATTTTACTATGTCCTGATCGTTCGGTCTGCATCTTGATTAAAACTGAAATGTTCTCAATGTTCTCACTTTTGGAAACGTTGCGAAGAGAACTTTATCTGCGACCGTTTGGGAAAAAGTTGTACCACGGTTGAATAAGCACGATGACGTCATCAAATGAATTTGCCCCCACCGAAATGAAGAGCTGGTTGCGCCCCTGCTCAGGACAACACAATAACTCAAGCGGAGAAGTTTTGCGTTTGGCCGCATCATTACACATAGGCTTATGATAGTTTTCACACGGGGTGTTGTAACTATTTTTTCAATTAAGAATGCAATGGAACAAACTTGTGCAATATTTGCTGAATGCGTTGCAACCTCGTATGTCCCTTACATGAACACAGCTCACACTACACTGCCTTTTATAAGGCAACTCAAATTAAATAAAATCAATCAGTTGTTGGCAATGTCCGGAAATGCAAGACGTTGCAGCTGCGTCCATTATTTTCGGTTTTGCCATTACTTTAGCGAACAGAACGCACTGCATTAAAAAGGATTACAAAGCTCTTAGCAGCTTTAGACGCTGTAGAATTTGTATCATGTCACCTTAATGTGAAGAAAAAATATTTCTGTAGTCATATAATTATAAAACATCATTGCGATTTATGTTACAAGGAAGGCTTGGATCTACAACAACACAATTTACACTTATTATCGCCATGAACAATAAGGCTGTTTTTCATATACATTTTGACAGAAGTTTGCTTCATAAACTGTTTCGTTTATTTTGCAGTCAAGACCGATTTTTACGTCAGTCAGCGGTTCTTCAAACCTATTTAACAGCAACATACGTACCCTGACTAGCAAACAAACCATGTTCCAAATGGATGCTCACAATGGTCTATCTACGTAAAATGTCGCCCATGGCAAAGTTTGAACATGCGCCCTTTTTCATAATTTAAGTATTAGATATAGGCACAATTTTGTACGAAAGACAAAACATGAAAAAAATATGTTTCAAAACAGAAAATATATGTCTATTTTTGCTTTAAACGTTTCAGCCAATAAAATTAGAAATTATCCACAAGGACCATAGCATACTTTTATTCTCGTTTATTTTTATTGTAAAGAATAGCAAAACATTAAATAATAATGTTACCAGGTTTTTTTAAAGATGTTTTAGGGACCCGATTCGCGTTCATGGAATTGAAAATCGGATCCCTAGAATCAGAGAAAATTATCATCAGGTTCCTAGAATGGGGAAAATCCGATCCTTAGAATCAGAGAAATCGGGTCCCTACAGGTCCATACCGGGCACCTAACATTTTCCTTAAAAAACTCTGATGTTACCATAAGTTATATTGTAATGGCTGACCAAATTGTAAATCTTGCAAAAAACCACACAGCATATTGCCACTACCAACGACAATTTATTTTTAAATGAATCACATTTAATTTGGATGTATCATGATGCAATGTGTTACATGTACAAGAGCAACACCACGTTTAAACGTACAAACCACTGGGAAGAAAAGTTAGCTCTATACAAGACCAACAATTCTGTTCTTTCATGAGTTAACATTTTTCACTCTACTGGCACAGTAACGATACTAGCTGCTGATGTTTCGAGGACTACCTACGGTTCTCTTCCTTAGTCTCTGGACTGGCGCATGGTGTGCAGCCTGTTTATCGGACACTAGTGGCCATCGAAGTAGTTTCAAGTAATTTGTATATCTGTGGAAGCTCAACAGCTCAACAACAGCAGTTATTTGTGTAAGTCAGATTCTAATAGCCCCAGCCTTCAACTTGTCACAACCACATTTTGGCTACTATGATCTTGCCTGAAACACATCAACACGGACTGACTGAGTCTTTCTTATAGCGCAGTGATTCTCAACGTGGTTGATCTGGATTTTCTAGTAGTCCACAGAGAGTTACATAAGTCCTTGATGAAGCGTTCCTGAAAACTAGAACCTTGTGCAATGCAGTTTCGACTAGTTGTTCAATGTCCGTGTGGTGTCAGCATGGCGAAGTGGTCCATCGCAAATTTTATTTAAAAAGATTGTTCATGGGCCAAAAAGAGTTGAGTACCACCGTTATAATATGAAAAAGACGAGGTCTTGTAGATACTGCAAGCGAGCTTTCTTGTTCTGTCACAATATCTAACCGTCCTGTTGTGTCACAATACCATAATACTTGGTGGTGATGGCGCAGCACGCTCCAATTATTGCGTTAGATAAGGGCGCTGTCTGATACAGCGGTGCAGTTAATGGTTGCATGGGGCGCAACATAGAGGTTGAAGAAACTGTAGGTCACAAATTTTAATTTTTGCCAAACAATTTTTGCGCCCCTGTCGAAGTGGCACCCATGACACGAGCTATGCCTGTCATACCCTAGATACGCCACTGGATGCTCATCAATGTCTTTCCATTTGCATTCGGTCAAAACTGCTGCCAAACCACAATAATGTAGCTTTCAGTCGACCAACTTTTCTGTTGACAAATTAGTTATTCGAAGCGATTAAACTCAAGAACAGAATAAGTTTGTTTCAATATGATTAAAAGCACAATTTATTTGATAGGAGTCTCTCAATACACGTTGGTGACTTGGAAATCCAGCTGAAGTCAGATCCAACGGACGGAACACCAGGAGCTTTTGTTGACGGGAGCAAACTTGCTCTGCCATCTTCCATATCGGGAGTTCTCATTCAAAGAGTTGCAGACTTCATTGTTGTGAGAGATCCTGAAAGCGAACTGTACGTCAAGTGGGATGGACTGGAGGCGGTTTTCGTACGGGTAAGACCAATAAACTTTTCTGATCGCAGAGTTTTCATTGACTTCAGTTTCAATTATTTACTCCGACGACTTTGTAAAGGAGATAAGAGTCAGTTTACAGTAAAATAATAAAAAGCATAGCGTTAGAAAAATATCGTCACTAAAACATATCTTCTGACTTCCCACTTGAAATATTTGGAAAATCGCTGAAATCAGATGAATAGGAACTCAAAATTCTAAACTACTGCTGCCTATTTTCAGGAAAGATATTAGTTAAACAGTAAACGACTTTTAATCTTACGTTCACATACGAAACGAAATCCATGTTCTTCATTTCCTCAGGTGATCTTTAAATGTGCGTTGCAGACTTAGAAGTGGCGGCGCCGTAGGGAGAAAGCGATGAAAGCTCTTGCGAAGAGTGAACGGGGCGATACCCTGCGTCTTCGCGTGACAACAAAATTTTAGCGGCTGCGCTGTCATTTTTTGTGAAGAGAATCAAAACGAGTTCCTTTTTATTGGAGATTGTCAATTTCTGTCAGGAACTCATCAAAATTTGCTTCACAAACTTAAAAAAATGATCTTGTAGACTGCTAGGCCTCCCTGCATTGTTGATTTTCCTCGGTTGAGAGATTTGGAGGCGCTTTAGCGCGACCATAACGCCAGTACTGAATCTCACAGGTGTAGGATCTTAGTTCGATCTTTTCCAGTAAAATATTAAAAAAAACTTGAAATTGTGAACTTATTTCGACAACGAAAATATTGTTTTAAAATTTTTTAAAAAGTACATCGTTATAATCAGTGTTACTAAAAACGGTCTTGCAATACGTTCGAGATAATTGTACAGTTTATTCCTTGCACTTTAGTACAGCGTAAGTAAATTTCAATGTGTTGATAAGGAAACGTTATTAGTCTAAATGTTTCTCACCAGGTTGGAGAAGACCACAAAAAACGCACTCTCGGTCTGTGCGGGTCTTACGATGAGGACCACCGCAATGACTTTACAAAAAAAGATGGAAATCTTGCCTCGCACGTTGTTGACTTCGCTGAATCGTGGGCTGTTGGCCGTAAGTTGCGAGATTTTCTGTAAAGGGTAAAATAAAAAATCAGCAGTTAAAACTTTATTCACCATTGAAGAAACTAATGATCAAGGTGTTGACTGTATGTCAACTAAAAATCCCGATTTTTTATAAGACAAGGTTTAAAATGCCTATAGGTGGTTGTCAAACTTATTCATTGAATAAAGTCCAATTGCGCTAGAGATAGAAATGTATTGTTGCAATGATTTACAAACACCCTTCTCCACATGTTTGAGCTTTTCAGAATTTATTCCTTGATTTGAAATCACACTCTCTGAAAACAGAAAATACATTATTGGTGTAAATATCAATTTAAAAAATACCAATCTGACACCAAATTACTGATGATATCAACATTATTTTGAGTTGAGGTCGTCTATCTCTTATAAACAAACCTACTACATTTTCCTCTAACTCTTAACCATCTCTACGTGTTCAAGATCATACCTACACAAGCAATTTTGATGGTCACAGTTTTTGGAATTGCTCGCTGTTACATTTCCGATCGTCTTCCCACTTTTGTCAACTTTACTTATCATCCCAAATATGCCATAAACTGCAGACCAAAAATTCATTTCTTGTAAAATTTTGACCTGTCATCTTTCCTGGAAGATGTAAACACCGATCTCTATTGTCTTAATTCAGTGGTTCGCAAACTTCCATGTGTCGTGGCTCCCTTTAAGTTTAACTGGCGAATACTTAATATATCTATATATCGTGACACTTGGGTTATGCAATATCACGGCAAAGCTACTTAGTGAAGGCCTCTGCTCGTGGCCCCCAGAGAACCGCTCCGTGACCCCCAAGGGGGGCCGAGGACCTCGTTTGAGAAACCCTGTCTTAATTTCAACAAAAACAATCAACACTGCCAGCGAAACTTTTATCAATATGCATGATAGCATTGCCGAATTGCTCACCAACATCCTTGCTTCCAAAAAATAAGCCTTTTCCACAAATCGTGACTGGCCAAAGGTTTATTGGCATCTATCTCTGAAAAGAATGCCTTGTATAAAAATATTTAGCAATAAAATTCTGGTGATGTCAGGTAGGTACAAATTTTACAGAAATAAAATTACTCACCTCAAGGAGTCGTTAAACAAAATTACCATCGATCAAAATTCGAAAAGTGTGGAAGTGACGATAAAAGCTGGAGAGTAATTTAGTTCCACTGGAAACAAAGTAGGTGAAGAATCCTAAAATTCTGACCCCAGCAATCAGAACCACTGCGAGGAACTAAAATTCACTTTTCCATACATCTTGTAATGAGTTTTTTAATAAGTCATTACCAGTGACGTAACTAGTGGTTTGAGCCAGGGGGGACACACTTAGCTGAGAGATGCCCACTGGCCACCGTAGGGGGGCCACTAGCCAACACCCAGAAAAAAGTTGAGAAATGATGTAGCGAATCCAGATGTTGTGGAGTCTATACTAGCTAAAAAAACGAAAACACTTCGAAAAACGCAAAAAATAACAATCCGCTGAAAACCAAAAGAACACTAAATATAAAAATGTCCGCTAAGGCGGACCCAGTTTTTACATTTAGCTTGCCAGGGGGACGACTCGCCCCCTGTCCCCGTATGTTGATTTCCACTTACCACTGCTGGTGAGGTAAACCAAACAACGTCATATCGCAAATGCAAAACATCATCAATCTTTTAAGACATTCTAGCAAAGTTTTGAAAGCTGTGTGCTGATAGTTTAACTTTGTGGTTATCTGAATGTTTCAATAACTAACAAGGTCAATTTCTAAGCCTTATAAAAATTTCTAAAAAGTACATTTATAATCGCTTTAACAAACACTTTTTACAGTAGCTAGAACAAAATGAAGGTAACACTAGTCACTTCGCGTTGAGTGAAAATGTGGTTTCGAATGTAACATGCGAAATAAAATATCGATAATTCTAATCTAATCGATGAAATTACTTTAACACAGACTCGAAATATGTACTATCTATTTGGGTATGGCTGCCCTGCAAACAAGGTTACGGAGTGGGAGTCGGAGGTTTTTGGATGGAGTCGGATTCCTAAGATCACTAGGAATCGGAATCGGATTTTTTATCCGACTCCGACCCTGGAAGTCCACTTGAATCATTTTATACATTGCACTCCTAAGTTAAGAATCTTAACTCGTGCCTGTGGAAATGGTACAGTTTCTTTTGAAATTTTTATGGAAACTGAGTTTTTTTTTACACTTTTGATTACAGCAATTGGCGGCAATAGCTCAGTGGTAAAGTGTCTCCCTCTCAATTGGAAGGTTGCGTGTTCGATCCACGACCACTGAGTGAATTGCCGTAGCGCTCCTTGGGCAAGAGTGTTCACCTCAACTGCCCCAGCAAGAAGCACAATTCAGGCTTCGGCCTGCCGCCAATTGCCGTCATCAAACTGAGTTTTTTTGCTGTGTACCAAGATTTCCATTGATTGCTAGTTGCTACAAATTTGTTGACAGCAAAACTTCATTCACGTTATGATAAGGAGGTGGAGTCGGAAATTTTAGAAAGGCCGGAGTCGGAGTCGGAAACTTTAGAAAGGTCGGAGTTGGAGTCGGAAACTTTAGAAAGGTCGGAGTTGGAGCGGGACTTTTACCTTCGACTCCGCAAACCTGCCTGCAGTGCAAACTGCACAAAATGCCTTCGCGAGCCGATGTTTGCCTGCCTCTGCGTTACGTCGTGGTTTGAGTCACAAAAATGCATGAATAAACCAACCTTGCACTGGTAGGGCTTGCCATATTAGTTTAATCACTAGTTGGTTGTCTTTCTCTTGGATTTTTCAGTTGATTATAATTCAGACTGCACCATATCTCACTTGCTATTCCTATGAAATCTAAGCACAATGCATCTTCTGTTAAAAAATAACTGTGCATGTTTAATTAGGATCTGTCAATCATATGTTTCTGTTTCACCGTGAGTTTTCAGCATTAAAACCATTAATTGTTCAATGTTATATAAGCTGAGAACGTTAAAAGCGTCTACCTATGAAGAACACAAAATGCATTAATTTATAGTTCTTCAACTCCATTGTGCAGTAAAACAAGTTTGCGCGCACACCAGTTTATGCATGTATTTTACAGATATTTACACTATTTGAGAATCTTTATGATTTTTGTGGTATTAATTTAATTGATTTGAATGTCAAACGAAGCTCACTGCTTTTGATACAGAATGTGGCAAGACGGAAACAAAAACTTACTGCTCGAAAGCAACGCCAGAACGAAAGAAAATTCTTGGAAAAGCTTTGCAAGGTTGCCGCTATATCATGGACACGAAGTGCAAATACGTAAGTTGTATTTTACCGTTCAAGTGTAGGTGTTGATGATTGTGGTAACATCAATGGTAGTGCAAGCTCGATAGAGGAGGTTGACATCCTTAATCATAGAGGAATCCTCTGATAAGCAAACTCAAACATTTCTTATCAAATTTTTTATAAAATTTAAACTCTAGTTCAGCAAGTAACAATGTAAAATTAGCAGTTTCGACGTAAGCCAAATTGGTAGGTCACAATGTGCACATAATATCAAACGTTTTTGAAATTATACATGGTAATGTATTGCATGCTTAAATACGTAAAGAATTAGTTACATTACCTGACATTTCTAAACTTCAGGCAAAAATCGCAAAGAAAGAAATGTGGCGAAGAAACATGGATAAAGTGGTAAACGTTGAAAAAAAAACAAAAACAGATCTGTTCAGTGCTTTCGCCAAGCTTGTGCTGGCAGGAAGATAATAGGTTCAAGAATCGCGACTAATAAATGTTTGAACTTGTTTTTTTTTTTGCTGTCAACCAGAAACTCACGCGGAGACAAATTAAGGTTATCAATGGCATCAGGCACGTAGCTAGAAATTTTGATGGAGGGGGGCAAATGAAAACCGGGTGTCATCATTTAAATATTTAATGCCCCTTGTTTTTAAAGCATCATCCATAAAATGTGCATTTGTCTGGCGTTTTTAGCCTGAAAAATTGTGTTCAGATTCAAGTCGGAAATAAAAAAACTATTTTCATTGGATTGACGAGGTTTAAAAGTTTGATTTTAGTGAATTTCTAAGCTTCTACTTTGGACGAAAGCCACCATTTGCTCGTAAGACGTTCTTGCAAAAGCGCTTGTGAAAATCTTGATGCAAAAAGTCAAGGGTGGGGAACCTATTTACTATCACGGGCCGCATGAATTGTGCATTGTCGCTGGCGGGCCGCAAAATCAATTCAATAATTTTATCCCAAAATCCTACCATTATCTAACAATGAGGAAGAGTGACTTCTTTTGACTTACTATGTAAGCACCTGCTTATCATGGAGCTTCGTTTTGACGCGATGTTATACTCTAACTTGGGTAACGAAAATTCTGATGCGGGCCATAACAAATGTTCACGCCAGCCGCATTTGGCCCGTGGGCCGCAGGTTCCCACCCCTGCTATAAGTGCACGATGTGCAGTAGGGTAAAACACCGACTCCCGAGGTAGGCATTCTTCAAAGCTTGCACACATATAAGACGTGGATCTTGTTGTCGTCCAATTCGTGAGCGAGTAATTGACGTATTTCGTTGACGAATGTAAACGCTGGTCTCAAGGCATTTGAAAAATGTTTGGATTTTATGCCATCAAACGGTATTAACTGTCACTGCAGTAGCATTTTGTACACTACTTGCACTGAAATTGCTTCCCAAAAACGATTAGGTTTTTAGCTAACAATTTAGAGTTAACAGCAGGGATGTAGTGCTAAAAAAGAAGTGTGGGAACGCACACAAAAATCTATCTAGTCATTTTCAACAGTACTTCAAACTCTCTTCTATTTGAATAAGAACTGGTGATGCCTACCTAGTATGCGAGATATATACTCTGTAAGATCATAGTGTCTGATTCTTTGCTGGGAAAGGATTCCTTTCGATAGACAGCTCTTCAAACTCATTTTTAAATCAGTATTTAAAATGAAGTATTCACTTTCTGTGCACTTCAAACAAAATCATACAAAAGTGTGGAAAAGCGTTGCCGCCCCCCTACACCCCTGCTAGTGTAATTTACAAATATGATAAAGACAACATTTGGGGAAAGTTACACATGTCGTTTGAACAAACTTGCATATGGTTGACCTGGCCACTCAGTCTGCACAAAGTGTGCAAATGTTTGTGCATTTGCGAAATTGAAACCAGAATCGGTATCATCAACGCAGTGCACTAAAGTTAAGAATTACTTGTCCCCGCAGCTTAACACAACGGTTGGTTGGTTGATCTAGCGCAGTGGTTCCCAACCGGGGTGCCGCGGCACCCTAGGGTGCTATTTGCAATGCCCAAGGGTGCCGCGAGCTAATACGTTTTTTTAATATACCAATAAAAATAAATTTTCAAACTGTCATGAAACCTTAAAGCAAATTGCTATGGGTTCTTACTGGGTGCCACAAATTATAATTCTCTTCTGTAGGGCGCCACAAGTCTAAAAAGCTTGGGAACGACTGATCTAGCGTTACCGGTTGAAGACTTTTTCAAATCCATTGGAATTTAAATAACAAAATCCAACCGACGGGGAACATTCAATTTAGTTTCAATTTAGTCACACCCGCTTTATTAACAAAGCATATTCCAAGCTGTCTGTAAGTAATGGCAATGTCATTGCCCTCAGCATTTACAGAATAAAAAGCATCTTGCTGCTTACGTTAGATTTTGCTGCTGACTATTCCCGTTGCAGCTGCATAATTTTAAATGTACTGTAGGATAGGTAGCAAATGGCATCAGATGAACGTTGAAACACTTTGATATGATGCGCAGATCCGGCTTTGATTACTTGAAAGGACTGAGTTTTTTTTTACTCACTGGCAAGTGAATGGGAAATCAAATCATTGATGAAAAATTAAGGTTCCACATAAGTGTGATTGAACCGTCACAATTAATTTTTATTCATCACAAATGAACATCTAGAATGAATGCTATTGTGGCTAATTAGTACCTATGGCGTAATTGCGTAATAAAAAAGACTTCGAAACTGAATTATGAGCTTCAAGGCATATGAAATTTTGGCCTATATCACCGCCATATTCACGCATTTATAGTTTAAAACTACAAAAACAAAAAGCGACGATATTCATTTAAGGCTGCGGCTGACACTGCAGACAAAGAAAAGTTATATTTGTAGCAGGTCGGAATTTTTGCGATGGTCGTGAAATGAAACTGACATCACCATTAGGTGGGATACAGCAAGCTGCTGTTTCAGAAAAGCTGCGAAAAACATTACTTCTTGTATTTACTTGCGGTTAGTGATTACAAGCGGTTAGATACAAGTTTGTATTTCATATTGTAATCAACAATTCTTTGGCTTACAAATGAAAAATTTGATTAACCTGAAAAATTTGGAGCAATTTGCTGAATTGGGGGGCAATTGCCCCATTGCTCCCCCTGGCTACGCGCCTGAATGGCATCGCGGTATGACTGCAATTAGGGCAGCAGTAAGCAGCTTTGCTTGATAACAATAGCGCTGGAAGAAATATAAAACAAAAATAACCAAATACAACATTTGTCGACATCTAGATTGTACTTTGAATCTATTTTCTTTCATCGTTAAAACAGAAAACGCTTGGCTGCAAAAGTTGTATTCCATCACTCATTCGCTTTTTGAAAATTGTCAATATTTTGAGCAATGCAACACGCCATCATCATCAGGCATATTAAAAGCGACTTTACACCGCGTTGCCAGGGGCGGATCCAGCCCGTAAGGTTAGGGGGGGAGATTTCAGTAACGTTTGGTAGTCAAGTCTCACTACAGGTTCACTACTGTAAGAGAGATGAAGTATACTTCACAACACTACTGTGATGAAACAACAGACGGAAAAATGGCCTTGTATCTCAAATGCTGTTTTCCGAATTGTATAAAATCATGGTGGACAAAGTTGCTTTCGCAGGTTTTCGGGGGCGATCGCCCCTCTTTAAATCCGTCCTTGTGCGTTGCAAACATACGGTGTTGCTTGATAGGTCTACATCTGTGTATTTTACGGGCAATATCAAAAATGTTTGCAATCATCTAAATAAGTCTTTTCCCATGGAGCCGCTGTGCCGAAAGCATCAATTCCAAAAATCTCAATGTCGGCTAAGGTTCAGCTGCAAACAATCTAAACACTGAAATTAACGTAGGATATTGCGCATAGAACGCACTAACCATCGGGCCGAAGAACAGGTGTCGGTTGCTGCAAAGAAAACTTTGAAAAAATCTGTTCAGATATTGATCGCAAAATCATAAAAAAGAATGCGGTGGCTCGACACGTTTTTCTAACGTCGGCAAAATGAACTGTGTTAAGCTTATTGTCTTGAAAATGACTTTCTATGTTGTCGCTTACTGTAGACGCACTACTTCACGATTTAATTTTTATGACTTTCATCGGTCTGGTTGGGATATTACATATTTTCTGTCTCAAGGTTGGTATGTTAAGGCTACTTCTCAAACAATTAATCTTGACAGCGAAATAATAATCAGAAAGGTGTAATTTACCTTTTATGGGTGATAGAACGTCTATAGCACAGTATGATCGGTTTGAGAAAATCCAACACAAATTCGGGCAAGGGTTGAGTTACAATTTCCTGTCATCAGTATACCAGGCTTCGTATCTCCTAGTCCAGTGGTTCTCAACCTTTCATGGTTTGTGGTCCCCTTCCCCCTTCAACTGGCGTATAATTAATATTGTTACACTGGGGTTTTGCAATATCACGGCAGAGCTATTTAGTAAAAGCCTCTGCTCGTGGTGGCCCCCGGAGAACTACTCCGTGGCCCCCAAGCGGGGCCGAGGGCCCTGGTTGAGAAACCCTGTCCTAGTTACTAGTGAGTCACAAGGAAACACATGGCCAATATGTTGGAGCCAAATCCAATTGCAGGGTCTGCCAGATTGGATAAGTATTTCCCACCTGCCTATTGTGTTTACACCTTGGCTGATTGGCTGATTGCCTTTCATGGCTGAAGAACTCCGTCTATCTTTCTTTTTCTACCACTTAACCCTCTTTCGTTACCCTTTGCCAGGCTTAAATACAAAATTACCCCAAGATGTTTCAGGGATATTGCTTAACTTTGACAAATTTTCAAACACTTGTAGACATGAGAAAAACTGGCAATCGGTTCTCAACTCGATTTCGGATTTTTTTCTTGATATTATTTGTAATATTTTGAAATTCACAGATAGCTGTTTTAGGCGTATTTTGTCATTTGTATAGCTAAACATGCACAATATAGATTTATCATTTGTCAGGACGATGAATTCTAGTATAAAACTGGTAGCAAATTATTCATTTTAAGAAAAGAGTGTCAATTCGCTTTTATAAAATTTAAGCTGGTGCCAGTAGGCTAATTGCAGGGTGTGTTGTTTCAGCAGATTGGCTTCATCATGTTCCTAGTTAAACGTTCGTGGCTTTGCTTGCAGGTTGTAAGTCCAGCTCCGTACTTCGAAGCTTGCAAGGAAGACGTTTGCTGGAGTGGAGATGACGATTCCGTCTGCAAGTCGATGTCGGCTTATTTTAGAGAATGTGCAAGACATGGAGTGGTTGTTGATTGGCGAAGAGAGGATAGATGTGGTAAGCTGACACTTACTGCTTCGCGTCTACGACTTTATCCGCTCAGTTCGAAACTTCCCTTCAAACATCACAAAAATTAAATAGTTTACAGGATGCTTGGTTCCAGAACTTAATCGTTTTACTGGTATCATCGCACGTGCGTGTGTCACAGAACTTCTACGAGAGAGGATAACCACTTTGAGAAAGTCCAAAGCAAATTCGGGCAAGGGTTTGGGTTACTTATATTCAAAGTCATCAGTATACAACGCTTCGCATCTCTCAGTCACTAGTGACTCACATGGAAAGGCGTGGCTAATATCTTGCAGCCGCCGGATGTTTATGTTATTTGCCAAGACTTCAAAAGAAGTTATTTAATCCATAGTTGGAGCTCTGCAGGCGTCATTACTCTGGAACAGTGTGGACCTGGTAATAATAATCAGTCAGGCCCGTAACTAAGGCGTGCGCAGGGTGAGCTTCGCCTCCATGAAAGAATGTGTTGGACATACCGTAAAACCTCTATTTGAGCGCCACCTCTATTTGAATGCCACCTCAAATAGAACGCCACTATAAAGGAAGGGTTGAAAAATAGAGCGCCACCCTCTAATTGAACGCCACTTTGATGAATTCTTCTATTTTGGAAATAGTTACGGCTGAAATCTCCTTTCTACCGTGTAAACGTGAACTTATTCAGCAGCTTGATATTGATGCGGAAAGTTTGAAAATGACGAGGACGGCTTCAACAGCGACGTGTCACTTGATTTTCACCAGTGAATATGTGATTACTTACCAGTAATCACCATGTATTCGTGTCTTTTGCTAATTATGTAAATGTGTTAGATGTTTTTTCTTTTCATCAATAAATTTTATCTCAAAATTGTGACCAGCTAGTCGAAAAATAGAGCGCCACCCTCTAATTGAACGTCACCTCTAATAGAACACCACTATGGGGGAAGGGTTGAAAAATAGAGCGCCATGGCGGTGAAATAGAGGTTTTACGGTAGTTTAAAACTATTGTATTTCTAAAGTTTCAAAACAGACTTAACTGATTTACTCCGCCTTGATGATTTGTTTTAGCCGTTAATTATAGTGAGAGGTATAACAGCATAGGTTACATGATATACTCCTGGTAAAAGTAGGGTGTTATAATATACATCAACATTTTTAGGTTTTTACTCCTCTGCTCAAAAAATACAGAATGTGGTGGGGTATCAGATAAAACTTGTTAAAACACTCATCTTCCTTAACTTTTTCCGCTGTTTTGTGGAAAAAGTTAAGGAAGATGAGTGTTTTAACAAGTTATGAACAGTGGCGATTCAAGAATGAAAAACTGCGGGGGCCACTGTGGGGCCAAAGAAAAAAGTAGGGGGTCAACATAAATGTCTCTCCTGCATGGTGATTTTCCGTTGTAATGAAGATTGATTTGCTGTGATTAACCCTATCAAACCCAACACAGGTTTGTGAATATCGTCAAAACCGTCGTCAGAAAGTCTTCAAATCGTTTAAAATTTTGCTGGCTGAAAGTTATCCGCTGTACGTGTCAATCAAACGAACTTGAACATGAAATTAAGCGCAAAACTGGGGGGCAAGCAGGGGGCCAACCAAAAATCTGGAGGGCTTGGCCCACCCAGGACCCCCTTAGAACCGCCCGCCACTGAGAATGAACTGAAAACTATCAAACGAATGGTAATTTAAATGTGTCATAACTGACAAAAACAACGGGCTAGCTCGCATTAGCAAAACAAAGACATCCAAGCAAATATTGCTTGATTTCAATGAGATGCTGCTTATGAGATCATGTTAGAGTCTAATCGCAGGAAATTTGAGGTTTGGGTGACACCAAAATCCTCAGAAGAGTGGATGGCGTGCAAATCCTTCTGGTAACCAACTTTGTTTCAATTCTGCCAATCTTGAGAAAACCTGTTTACGAACATACAACCTTGATGCGAAGATGCTTATATGGAGATGAGCGTGGTGAAGTAGTGGCTAGAAGTGTTATGAGTAAGGCAACCAATTTTTAACCTAAAAACTTAAAATGTTAACTTCATAATTTACAAATTTGGCTTTATTTTGACCTATCAATTTTCTGCGTTTTCAGTTTAAATGCGGAATACAAATCATATTCATTATGCAGTATTAGAAAACAAACCGACGGGTTTGTTCGATTGAAATGAAACAAAAAGTAGTTTATCTGCAAAATCTAGTATAGCATGTTTTAAAAATGTCTGGCTACTTTCAGTTTCATGAAACGAACCTCGTTGATGCTTTGCATTGCGGCAGTGTGCTTCCACCATCAACGTTTTGTCACTTTAAGATGGCGTGAAGTAGGAGATTCATCCCAAAGCTTTTCGTCTGACACTCTTCAGGGGATATCGTCAGAATGAAGTGGAGATACTACCGAACTGGTTTATATACAGAGAAGAAGAGATCTCATTGGTTAAAGCAGTGGCCAATAAGAAAGGGTTTAGGAGATAAGAAAGGCGAGTTGTCATTGGTTGAAGATGTAATTTGGACCTCGTCGAAACGTTGGACCGGTCAACCAATGGAGAGTTCAAGAGGTTTAGGA
>Ga0210059_1006172_pt1 | contig 19245 bp, 8 predicted proteins | sample Ectturendosymbi2_FD_188042 | JGI IMG/M metagenome (GOLD analysis project Ga0210059, IMG submission 188042) | Ecteinascidia turbinata endosymbiont from Florida, USA - Sample 2 (SPAdes) (version 2) | ecosystem: Host-associated > Tunicates > Ascidians > Unclassified | place: Key West, Florida... | reverse complement strand
CATTGGACTGCACGATATCCAGACTTCGCGGTGAACATCAGCCTTATTGTTTCGTAAGCATTGAAACAGCTTCATTGGACCATTTGCAAGCATCGCCGTAGCATTTTTCGGCCTGTTCGATTCCGGTGCTCCGCTCGCGTGCTGTCGAGTTTCAGGATGCAGAAAGTAAGTGGTTTTCTGGCAGCCGAGAAGTTTTTGGAGCACCGGGCTGGTCTCACGCGATGTTTCTACAAGCATGGGAAATGCTCAAACCGCCAACGGCATTTTGGCGTGATTGACAAGTAATCGTGATTGTTGTACGTCCTGGACCGACCTGGCAATGGCGATTCAAACCCAAATCTCTATCAGCAACTTGAGTTGACCCGAACAATCTTCTGGCGCCGAATATGAAAAATTTACAATCGTCCGATACATTGTTGGTTTCAGTCTTGCATAGGCGCTACGTCTCAAAACTTCCAGCGTTTGAAAAAAAAACGCTTGCGGCGATGATACACTAATTCTCACGTTTAGACAAGCTGCAAACAAACAATCCTCGCAGATGGGATTGAGACATTTTTTTCTTAAATTAAAAGTGATGGCCTAGCTAGATAAAGTGCATGTCGCCGTGTGCGATGCGAAAAAGCGTTTGTAGGTTTTTAGACATATCCAACTGGTGGTTATTTTCACTTTAGCTTTGTTATCGTAAGACCGCAACAGCTTAGAAAACGACAAGAGTCTTTTCTAAAGAAGGAAGGTCGAGTTTTTTTTAAAGGAATGATATCATGTCTGTCAGATTTCTGTTTTGTTTTCGCGGGGTGTGCTGTTGTAGGTTCGGGATACAGCTTGCATTTCTAATTGCTTATCCGGTGATCAAGCAAGCAGTCGACGTAAATTGAACTCACGGACAAAAACCTTTCTGATCTACAGCAGTGTTACTTGGTGTGCAGCTGATGGGGCCAAACCTACATCTGACACGTATGGCTGTTGGCTATTTAAATTAACGCTCTTTGACCCGATCGTCACCGCAGAAGAATAAAACCACCAGTCTACCGGTGCGGTGGCTGTCGACTGACCTTGAGCTTCAGCGGCCTTGTCACGTCCAGGAAATACGAGACCGTCTGTGTGAGTTCCAATTCAAACCTGCTTTTTTTCGCTGAAATATTTCGGTGATTTGTCCCATAATAGTATTAAAACTCGCTGTAACATAGACCTGCACAACTCAGAAAGCTCGAAGGACCAAATTATCAACATATATTTCCCACGGGCGACAGAAGTCTATTTTATTTCGTTGTAGAGGTGTTGTTGTAGAATTAAAGAAATTCTAGAAGGACAATTGCTTAGTCGGTGTAGAGCTTTTGCAACATTTTCTACAATTAAGAAAGCTCTCGCAGGCCGCAAGTAAAGCTTTCGCGGGCCGTATGTTGTGCAGGCTAACAGTGCTCACTGATCTAATATTTTCGGACATGGTGACTGAATTGACATGATTTTTTGGTCGTTTAAAAAAAATCGGTCTATGACCGAAAAAAAAGAGGATCAAACAGGGCAACACTGGCTGTTTGGTATATTTCAAAGCGCTTAATGACCACCCGCTGCGACATGGCTAGAATGATCTAGGTTGTTACTAGACCATCGTATATGTTGTGGAAGGTAGCATGCTCATTCATTCCATCGGTTGGTAGGTAAGATCTTGGAAAGTTAAAGTTGTGTTTGCGCTGTACGCAGTATCCTAATATTTTTCGGTTCAGATTTTAAACCCGTTGGTCTTTTTGCCGCGAGCGTTCCCATTGCTCACTACGGTGACGACACGCATTGAGTTGGTGACTCGTTTCGATCACTTTTGGAGACAGCATAATTGTGTTGTGCGGGATTGACTGCGTTGTAAACGATTCATAGACATTTTTAGGTCGAGCAAATATAGCAATTGTCAGCTTCTTTTGACAAGTCATTGCTTTCTTACTCGACAAAGCGACGTTTAGCTGGCAACGTTGTAGCATCAGTTTAAGTATACCAGCTATAAAAACGACCTTTTCTTTTCCACAATAACATTAATTTGTCTGTGTTTAAAATTAATGCAACCTCAGTTAATATCAAAGAATCTTATTGTATGTTGTTGAATTCACTTTCATTCATGGTGCGCTTAACAGTTTGTGGTGAAATGTAGGCCCATGTGGCAGGAACAATTTGATCTCAAATTTGATTTTTACCGGAGAATACTGGTTCGACTGGAGCGCAGTGCTCATGTGGAGATAATCTGACGACTTCGACTGCGCGGCTACAATTCGAGCAATGTTGTTGCTCAAGGCGATGTACGCTGGTTGCGAATACCATAGATATATGTCGATGGTAATTATCATCGTGATCAGCTTGGCGCGGATCGGAAGTTCGAAATGCTTAAATAGGCAGTGCTTCTGTTGCAACGGAAAAAATGCATGTTTGGTCTTGTTCTCTATTGCTGTTGAAGTTATTTGCTGCGACTTCGCTGTTGCTGAACAATGTGCAAAAAACTTACGATAACGAGCACTGAAGAGAGTTTGTCAAAGTAAACTCGCAGCATTCGTTAAAAACAAGGTTGCTCATTTCAGGTAATAGCTTTGCTTAAGGTTTAAAGAAATTGGTTTTGATTTTCGCATGCGTACCGTTCTTGAAGTTTGAGTTCATAATAGCACATGATAAAAGCAGAAGGTAGCAGAAAGTTTTTTCACAGAAGTCTTGAGCATTTTCTTCAACCTTATCGTATTACACCGCGTTGCTTAAAATATGTCAACGTTTTTTTGCTTATTGAGAATGTGACAAACAGCCGTTTTGTGCAGTCGTCAACGATGCCGAAACATTTGAAAGTGGCGAGAGTCGCAACGCGATGCCGAAGCATGGGCGGGTTTGAAAACTACCGACCAGGCCCAGAATTCATCAGGCATTTTTAGCATCACTCTAGCCATGATTAAAGATACGTATCTTACCCTTTGCCGTCCAGGGTCACTTTGATGTGGTTTGAGGACTTTCGAAATTCGTTTTCTATTTTTGTTTTGATGAGCTTGCTAAAATTTATGCAACATTTCCATAAGACTAAGTTTTTGGAACTGTTACTTGATCCCGCGTTTTGAACACAGTTTGTGTTGTATACTTAATCACAGCAAGTCTTTTGCAGCAACTTAAAGGACCAGCTTACGGAGGGTGTTTCATCGAATTTCAATAGAAAATCTGTGATTTCAAACAGGAGTAGTGGGAATCTGTATCCATGTTGATTATATTTTTGAATGTTACGACGTGCGGTATGTAGGATAGATTTGTCTCTACAAGAGATTACATGATGTAGATTTCCCCATTTACCGCGGTTTTGCGAAAATTGTGAACAGCCCAGCCGGCCCCTTTCATCTGGTCACGTACACTGTTCCTTCGCAGCAGAGCGAGACCTACGAGACGAGTTCCGGAGTTGACCGGAACAAGTTGCGCTGAAGCGAAATGTGGCAGGGCAAGTTGTGGAAAGAATGGGGCGGGACCAACCTGATATGCAACGACGTTCATCGAACTGGGTTACGTATACATCAGATAATGTCAGCGGCGGTGTCTTTCAAGGCTGCACTTTTTCCAAGTGAAACGTGGCTTGGAATAAAAAGGATATGGCTACAACGTCGTAAACAAAATGAAAACGTTGGGACAACTAGTGTGATGGGGATCAAAGCCCGTGAAATATTTTGTGAAAAAGGTTGTGTAAACCTTTACCAAGGCTTTTATAATCGCTTGAGCCGGTGAATGATTGGCCTGCGTTTTCGTGGCTAGCTTTTCAACAATAGTGTTGACTTTACCTCAGTTCTTGTTGCGCCTTCCCTTGCCGACAATGCCAACACGGAGCGAAAATATCCTTGTTCCACTTCTGTATGCCAAACATTCTGATGGGCTTTTGAGATTTTCATGTTTTCATTTCGTGCTTCAAGTTAGTTTGTATTCGCAATACCTATGTTTGCCATCGCATCTGCAGCAAGCGGCAAAGAACGAGGAATCCAGCTCCTTTATTGTTTTAATTGATTTCGTCTTGAGTTAAAGAAGTGATGCAGTCCAGTAACATTTGAGTTTTTGGCAAAACACCTGTTTTAGTCGAAGGTTTGGAGGTTAGCTACTAGCTACGCTCAATTACAGATGCATGCGAAAGGCGGAGTTTCTCATTGATCCAAACATGATTGAAAGTTTTTTTTATGGATCAAAGTTAGGTAAAGGTGAAAGAAATGCGTAAGTTTCTGCGATATGGGTACAATCATTTAAAGGTATTGCTACCCGTTCGTGTTCGCTTCCTGCGTTTGGTCATAAAAAGAGTGGTTGCCCGAACAATCAACTAGATCGCGATAAGTAGTTCCGTCACGGTTCTAGCCACTTGCTTGTCAAAGCAAGTGTCAACTGAGAGAGCGTTTAATGAAAGTGATCACAGCGGTACTTTTGCTCAGGAAGCAATTGTGGCCAGCGAGTGTACTGACCAATGAGGGACGCGTTGCATTGAGGTAGTTGGTTTCTGACCATTCATATTGTGTTCAGTTGGATGTTCATTGCGGGCGCAGTAGGCAGAGCCTGCCGACTACCAGCGAAGGCTGCGTGGGGTGTTCGAGACCTATATATAATAGAACAGTTTAAAAAAACGGTGAGGCTGGGTAGTTAAGCATACTGAGACAATCGGTCGTGTGTATCGTCGTCGAGTCATCTTTTCCAAGCAGATGGTGTCTCTGATTCCGTCATCTACAATTCTACAGAACAAACAGCTAGCTTAACAGTTCATTTAGCCCCACATTTAATAGCTGTGTTTCAACCAGGTGGCCACAGCAACTGACGTGCAGTTGGGCTTCGTAAGGACGTTTTTCACGCGCTTTTGCTCAAGGTCACAGCTTCAGGTGAAGCGTCGAACCCGTGACCTTTCCGTTTTGTGTTCATCACCTCAAATACTGGGGTTTTTGTAACTTTTCTATTGTTTTAACTTACATTGCGTGCCGTTTTTTACTAGTTAGGGTACAATTTGAGGCACGTGACTTCGTTTGTCTGCTGACGTAAAATGTTTAGTTGATCTTGAACTTGCGCAAGGTAGTGTTGTGATGGGACACCATTGATGGCGTACAAGCTGAGGAACGCGGCTTGATCAGAAAACACTATTGAGTATCTCATTAACTAAAGGATTATGTAATTCTGAGATAGTGCCATATCATGTCTTCATGTTCCTGTGAAGTAATATGCCTCATAAATTGTGGGTCTTTAATCATATGATTGTGGTCGAATGTAACTATTTTGGGGCCTTTTTCAAGAAACCTTTTGTCGAGAGCTTCGTGTCGATTTTTAGAAATGTTACAGGAAAGCCGTTGTGCAGTAACTCCAGCCTATGAATTTTGGGGTAGTCGAATGAACTTGTGGTGTATTTTAATTGTGTTTATTCGTGATTGCAAAAGGCTGTTGTGTTTGTACGACCATACGTTATTCACTCATACACAATATGGGATGATTAGCTTGCCAACACCATCTGGTTAAACGTAGCGGCGGTTAGGTACCACCACCAACTCAAATATGGTGGGTGTAGCAATCCATTCGCCGATCTTACATGCCGATTCCCATTGCTGATGTGTCTCTCGGCATAACTTGCCGCTGTTGGATAAGGCATCTGTCCTCAAAATGAAAGGCGCCCAGTGGCGTTGAAATTGATCGGCAAAACGTGCTGTAGCATTGGGTTTTCGCATAGTTGGTTTAGACATGTATCACCACAGCAAATTCATTTCTGTCAGTGGCTATATATCAATCTTGCGATGTAATTGTAGTTTAGAATTCATGACAGTGCTTGTTCACATGATATTGTTGGACCGTAGAGGTATTGCGATTGTGACATTAAAAAACAGCTGATTCAACGCGTCTTTATGATACGCGAAGGCAGGCCCGTAGTCAGACTTTAAGGTTTGGGGGGCAAAATACATTTTTAGAGGAGCGAGATTTTTGTTTTCATTGTATGTTTGAAGCAAATTTTTCTGGACACCACAGAATTTGGGGGGCACTGCCCCCGAATGCCTCCCCGTGGCTTACGGGCCAGCGCGAAGGTTACCTGGCTCGCTATCAATTCACATGGTATCCTGACTGTTGCCGCATCGGGAATTGACCTAAGTTCTAAACAACGACTGCTAGAAAAAATTGGTCGAAGCTAGCCCGCAGTGTTGACCCTGTGTATTACTGTCTCTGCATTCCTTTTGAACGACATGTTTTCGTTCTCGGTGCGGGTGGGTGAGTTTGATATGGTTGCTTAGGCTTGCAATGCACCAAATCTAACTACCTGTAACCACTAAACCGTCATTTACGATACATTGTAGCTATTGTCGCAGCAAATGTTGAGCGACCGTGTGAAAAACGTGGTTTAGGCTCATCTCTGTAACTTAGGTACCAAAGAAAAGTTCAAGGATATAAACGAGGAATTAATATCGTAGCAAAAACAAAGGTTTCCCTTCACGGACGGGAGGTTAATTAATGGCTCATTGGTATTGTTGCCGTGGTGTTAGTGCACGGATATGTAGCACAGACAACAGTGACCAATGCAAGGTAGATCGCTAGGAGCGCCGCAGATCATGCCAAAAAAATACTCAAGAAGACAGCGCAGGTATCTTCAAGAGGTGCGGAGAACTTTACTGTAATATTTTGGAGAAGTTATGAAAAGAAACAAGAATTTCAGATAGATCCACTTGGAAAGAGATATGTTCAAGGTTGTCATCGAAAGTAACATGCCCGGAATATCCGGCGAGTTTTAACGTTTTTGCCGTTAATTTCAGAGTTGTTGCTCACGTATCACGTGCCTAAAGCAGCGTGTATGTTTTGCGTAAGGTCGTTGCGCACGACATAAATTGGAGTGTTCCTGGTTAAGTCCTCAACGGCTCGTTGACAGAGTGTTTCCTGTGCAACCGCATGAGTTTTCGAAGATTTCTCAACTCTTGATTGAATAAGGAGCGTGCGATGAAGCATGTTGTGAAAGTCGCAACTAAGCGGTTTGAATTTTTTCTGGCGTAACTTCGAAATTTAAGCTGCAGCAGCAGCAGAGTAGGTTGATTTGACAAGTGGTAATGTGCGTGTGCCAGTGACCGTGCAAAACAACGTTTGTTGGAAGTTCATAACTGCGATCGCAAGCAAGGTACCATTCAGTAATGAGGTGACCAGCGGTTGGTTTTCAGCACAGCACAGTGTGCCTAATAAACCATTGTGGCTTTGCTCTGACATGTGCGGTTCATCCGTTCACCTGCGGCATGAAATAAGCTTAGCTGATCGGTTTGTCTGCAAAGCTTTCAAACATTTTACTACGGTCCATTCTAGTTTGCGAATACGAGGGTTGTTTTGAAAACACTGCATTGGGTCACGTTTGGCGAGGCTTCTGTGAGATTTCATTCGTTCTGATGTCGCACGTAATTGCATCTAGCTGCTCAGGAGTAATGTTGTAATGTTGTGTGAAGATTAGGCGGTATGATTCGTGCATTGAAGCAAATTGTAAGTTCGACAAAAAAGGAAAGTTCCGAGGTACGAGCGTGTTTAGTTAAAATTTATCTTAAATGCTAACACATGTTATTTGTCATGACATGAGCACAGCTGTTGATGTTAAAAACAAATGTTTTGCTGCAAGTTTTTATGTGATACAAATGGATGTTGATTGTTCAGGTAGAAGTCTTTACGTCATGGCTTGATGATTAACCTTGTTTGCCTGGTGCACGGTGAACATTCCTCCTATATTTCCAGTTGCAGACAATTGGAGCGATTATACCATACACTTATATGGTTGTTTCTGTTTGTGGTTTGGTTACGCACTGTCCGTCATTGCTGTATGGGACATTGACTGAAGTCAAGTCCGTGCGTCTTGTTGGTGCAATGGTGTAACGTTGTGTTGAAGGGGAAAACACCTTCCAAAAATTTGTTTCTTCGTAAAGGTATAAAAGCCTTAATTGATGTGGTAAACAAAGCATTCTTATCACCCGTCAGTATCTTGCTTGGTGCGGTTCACAAATCACTTGTATTGTGCGCAAATGTTTTCGTGCATACCTCAGCATCAAACTCATACGTCACCGCAATCAAGCAGGTTTAATTGCTTCCGCTTTCTGTGTGCACTGCACTGCAGTTCAATGGCACAATACGTCGGTTTTTTATTCTCAGTCGTGGAAAGCCGGCCCCTATCCATTGTCTGGCTCGTCTGTTTCAAAGCTGTTTGCAGTGTGTATGTTCGGACATACACACTTGCCGTCTCCTAGACGTGATGCACACGGCGTTTGTTCGTTAAGTGTGTTTGCCTTTTCGATACTGCACATGTGCCAGGGATTCGGGAGCTTGGTCTACCTTGTTACGTAGTAGCTCGATCGCATTGATTTTCGCACTCCCCTAGTAGGAGTCGGCGTGGCTGGGTTTGTTAAGGTGTCTTCACACAGTGCGATTACGGCCTGCGGATCAGCTTATGGCCAAGGGCGGTGTTCACATATGCGCCGTTAGCCGTATCCGGAGCGAATTTTTCGGTTTATCACGGCTTTAGGCTTAAAATTGGTTCAAGTGCAACCTGCACGTGGAATCGCCGTGGAGCAGCACATTACCGACCGATTCCTTCGCTCGGTAATGTGTAGCAGAGTACAAGTTTGCGATGCACATGAATTGACACCATGTATTAAATTTATTTCAGTCAATTCAACAATAATTTGCTCCATACTGCAGGCCTACTACAACCAGAGGCGTAACGACGGGGGGGGCACAATTCCCCGGGCGGCGAATCACTGCGGGGGGCGCCAAATATCTGCTGGTGGCTCCGAAAAGACCCAACAATTTCACAAGTACTTCCTTCAATGCAGTAAATTTCCTTCCGAAAGGCCTCAGGTTCGAACATGGGGACGCTAAACTTGCTACTTGCCCCGGGCGCCGCCTAATCTCGTTACGCCCGTGACTACAACTTAACATACAGAAGTAGGTTACCTGGATTAGTGGATAGTGCCGAAGGCATTATCATGGTACTCATGTAGCAGTGTTTTAGGGCTAAGTGAGATATTGAAGTACGTACTCTCCACAATGTGGGTAAGTAAGGAATAGATCAGCGAATTTTAATAGGAAATCGATTAGCAAATTTTTAATAGGAAATCGATTTCACGTAAAATTACGCATCCTCGGTCCTTATTCAAATAGTATTAAGTGAGTTAATGTTTGCCCTGTTATACCAACATCTGCTGACACCTGGTAACAGTGTGCACCTGTAAGTTTCAATCATGTTTAGGGTTTGCACTATATACAAAAATATCATGGTCTTCTTGGTTTGTTCAAACAAGGAACAGAGTCTTGCTTTCATTAAGGTTAGGTCACTACATATCACTTTGTGCTTGTTACACGTATGTATCCATTAGATGTAATGTACTGAAGTTGGGGCTTTAATTGTCGCCATCAGAAAGAATAGGTGAACTAGTTGAAATGAGGTTAGGGCAAATACAAAAACGTTGGACTTTTACAGAAATTCACATACAGTACCACTTCTAAACATACAGTATTAAACTTACGAAGTCATAAATCCAATTTGAGCCAAATTGTGTTTTCTTCCAACTGAATTTGGATGTAATTTTCAGTCATGTGCTTCAGTTTAAAATTTATCCAATAAATCAGCAGTAATCAGCCATTTAGTTTGAAGGACTTTTAACAGAGTTCTGTTGTAGGCGTGCCTTCAGCTGAATTCAATGTATGCAAATACCTGCTTCATTTCTGCTCTTACAGATTGTTTCTTTAGTTATAACTGCATAGTGTCTGAGATAGTGGAGCACGAAATCTAATGATCGGTTCATTGAATTAGTTAGAGATAGAACATGTCTGTACAACCTAAAAACTTTTGAGTACAGAGACAGAAAAAAGATAAGTAGGCGTGGTAAGAAACTAGCCTGTGCACTGTGATAACCAATAAGAAATTTCAAGGCTGGGATTTTGCTCCACTAATTTCAGTGGAAGTGAATTAGAGCTTGAACAGGTGAAAGATTTTTTGTATTGATATCAGGCTAACCGCATCGTGAAGCTTCCAAGTCATCTTCAACCAGTGCATATGTACGAGTGCTTTCATAAAATCACAAACAACCTAAAATCTATATTGATAGTGAAACTTGTCTTGTCAGAAAAAGTACTTGTTTTTTAGTAATAGCCGCTACTTCCTACGGTCATGTATTAGGCGTTTTCATCTTCGTGCCCATTCAGTTCTAAAAGTGTTCACTTTTTTCTAAAAGCACCACACTTGCTGGTGCAATGAAAAACCGCTACAAAATATTTCTAACGCAAAACTTGGCTGCGAGGCATCGTCAGAAGCAATTTAGTGCACGTTAACAGAACTAGCTACATTAGCCAACGTGCACTGCTAAGTATTTCTTCATACGCCCGCTTCCTGTGCGATAGTACTCCGTAATACTGTATGTAAGCGTTTCTCATAACTGACCATTGCCGTAAACGCTCGGACACAAAAACCGGATTCTGTATGAAGATACATTGTGCCATTTGCTGCTTGATTGTATGCACTTATCAGATTGGCGATGGCATTTGGGAAACTTGTCTTGAAGTTAATCTGGGAAAAAAGGGTTTTCCACATTTTCACTGCCGGAGTAGTGGTCTGTATTGCGTGGTTGTGCAGACTCTGGTTTTCTTTGTCTGGTCACTCCAGCTCTAAGGGAACAGCTGTGCAATTCGGTGTAATTGAATCACCGATTTTAATTACGCAGAGCGTTATGTAATGTATTTTTTGTGTATTTTTTTGGCAACGCAACACCTCTTTGGGTTGATTACACGCTTTGCAGATGCACTAAACAAGCTCAGTTTATCAGTCTTTCCTTTTTGGTTACAAAACCCTTTTGATCTTTTTTCTTGCTCACCTCTACTGATGGCGTGCAGTGCATTTCACTTCTTGATTAAGTTTGACCTAAATTTCCTTTCACGTCTTATTCCAAAATTGTAACAACTGTGCAAATCTTCATAATTTTATTTAAGGTTTTCTAAGTTCGAATAGTTAAAAAAAGGTTTCCAGTTCGTTTTTTTGCTTTATGATCAGCACCTTCTGACAAACACTAACGGACTCCTGTTTGCGGGCAAGGAGTTCTCAATTTTGGTCAGAATAGGTTGACGGCTTTTTGCCATGTGGACACATGTAGGCAGTATTCGTTGTATTAGCATGGTTTACTGGTGCAATGTTTCCTTAGCAAAATTTCCTTGGTGTGTTGTTTTCAGATTCAAAAAAACAAAAAACATCAGCGTTATCCGGCCTGAAAACGCTGTAAAGACTTTAATTTGTACTGTTGGCGAGTATTACAGCTCCATTTTTTGGCATACTAAGTTTTCGAGTGGCCAAGTTCCTCTCTGTACGTTTGCTCTGTAGTTTATTAAAATGTTTTTAGTAGAATGGAAGATTTTGCACGCAAATCATAGGCGTGCAAAATCTTCGATTTTACTGTTGAACTAGATGTGGACGACTGGTCTTGTAAAAAGAACCACAGTTGACGTTTTTCATCGTCATACGCAGCATTCCGTAATTCGTGCTTTTGTTAACTAGGAGGCGCAGTCAACACACGCGCCGAGGCCTCACCCCTGGGCGTGCATCTGAAAGGCAGCTTACGCTTAATTTTGTACCCAAAGCGACTGGATTTGAAAAGGTCGTGCTTCTAACCGTTGGCTGAGAAACTGGCAGCTTCAATTAAGGCTGACGCGTGCAGATCTTCGAACGTGTATTAGCTGTTGCGCTCTTCTGCGTGAGTTTGCTGTCGTTTGAGATCCAGTTCTGGCAATCACATAGACATTTCTATGTTTGACAAGTGGTTGGTTGATAGCGGATAGGTCGAGCGAGTGAAAGAGTTAATCGCCATTCTGTTCGATTGATGTACTTAGAAAACCGCTTAGGGTTGAACTGTCTGTTGATATAAAGCAGTCTTGAGTGGCAACAATTCATGTACGGAAGGCATGAATATAGTAGGAAGATCATAATCCTTAATATAGGTAGTTGCAAGACGGGTTAACTTCTGCCGATAGTCAAAGACTAGTTCGGTTTGTCTCTATAAAATAGTACCTTTGAGTTCGAAGTTAGGACGAACGAGGTGCGTTACTTTAGTGTGAACAACCAAGCCGCAGGAGTGCTTATAGAACAAGTTGGAGCTGCCTTTGGAAATGTTCTACCGAGCTATTTCAACCGTTGTCGTTGCTAATTGTTACGGAAAGAACGTCAAGTATGTACGTTGTTGTACTTCGTAACCAACGCAAGTGGTCGCGACATTGTAACCCTTAAATTTAATCCACAGTGCCGAACTAAAACACTTCTCTAGTGCTGTTTTTTTTCAAAAACGAACCTGCGGGAAGATACTTGCAAAAATATGCGAAAAGCGACAGCAAAACTGCCTAAGCTTGCGCAGTTCTCGGACTTTCGGCAGCCAGTGTTCGGTGTTTGCAGTGATTTAGTCAAATCTGGATTGCGCGGATTATTGCAGCCAGTTCCTACAGGCCCATTAGAAGTAAGTCTCCCTTCTGACTGCACAGGCTCATTGCACCATTTGATTGGCATGTTGTGATGCTAGTATATCAGTTCGCTTTGTCGATTAAACATACAGTTTTGCTTGTGTCCATATCGTGCTGTTGTGCTTTGTTTTCTAAAACAGACTCCAGTTTGTTACGGCGTTTCTTATGACATTTCTACATACTTTTTTAACTCTACGCTAATTAGAACGGGTGTTTGAATTTTCGGACCGAAAATTACGCAGTTCTGTCGTCGTCACAGGAGTCATAATGCAGGAGTTTAAGAGATGGACGTATTGGTTTAGCTGAAATGTTTCCATGTCATTATGGACAAATGGCCTGCACCCGACTTGCTTTGTAAATAATAAAAACAGTGTTTAACGAGGTGGAGTCCAATGCATATACGTTTATTTGAATTCGAATGTGTGTGACGTCTGTCGAAGTTCTCGGATGTAACTTTGCATCTTTCACTGATACCTAGCGAGGCCAGCTGATATGCTTAAGACAAGGTAACCTTCCATTGCACCTACGGTTCTGGTCGCAGCTGCTCTATGGCTTGTTCGTACGCCACTTGTAAACGGTTGCTCATGTAGAAATTGGTGTTCTGCGGTCGTTGTTAGCAAAACAATCTCCAGCCAACGGATTTTTTGATCAAGTTGACGTGGTACCAACTGCCGACGTTTTACCAAAGCAACCATGAAAGTTAATATTTTTCTCGTGGTCTCTATACATGCCAGATAACCTCGCATTAGTGAAAGTTTGGACTTCGAAGTACAGACGAGGAATACTTCAGTTTTGACATCGTTCTTTCTCTGCCCCGTGTAGTTGTGTCGAGTTATCTTGGTTCATTTTGTTGATAGTTGACTTCGATAGCAGTGACACATATTCTATACATGCAACTCACTGGTGTACTTATCGTGTACTTTTCCAACAATGATGGAAAATGTCAATCGCTGTTTGAATTACGCAAAATAAACCGGCGGAGCAAATTTGTCATGAATAGTAGTATAGTAACTGTTTAATGAGCAGTTGACGAAATTAAACAAATGATCCAAATCTAGGTTTTGATGCCAACAAGTTAAAGTGTTCGTGCTGCAACGTTTTACGATAATACTGCAGCGTATTTTATCACTAACTTTATAGTTTAAGTTTCAAGAAGGTGTTACTTTGTGGTAGCCTTGTTAACTTTTGTCATATTTCGCAATGAAGCAAAAAAGCTACAGACCAGCGCACTCTGTCCTGCTGCAGACCCACCTTTGTTAAACAGTAACCTTTACTTGTTGAAACCGCCTTGCGATCGTAAGTTTCATCCTCCAACGTGAAACTGTTGACGCATGACCACCTTTAACGTTCACTTTGTGACGTGCGCAGCGTTTGTGCGGCTTTCATCCTCGCCCTGATTTTAGCTGTTTGTCAGCACGTGACTGGAAACCTTAGTCCGAGCGTTTCTATTCAAAAAGTAAAAACGTGTTTAAATTACAGGCATAGACATGAATTACGTAAAAAAGGTTTTAGAGAAATAGTCTCGTTAAAGCAATCCTTATAATCTTCATTTCTCAAAAATATAACTGTTGCTTGAATCTCATCAAAACAGTGGTCAGCACGTGGTTTCAACAAGTTGACTAAAAGTACAGTTATTCGCTCAATTGCATGTTTGCGGTTGGTACATTGTACTGTACTGTTAATTGTGCGCTAGTGGCTATTGAACGCAAACAATAGCGCGATCACTGACGCGTATGTATTTTCGGTATTTCTGTGTTGGCATGACATTGCACAGCAGCCTATATCCCGAATCAGAGTCGCGTGTGGTTGTTCTTTATGCTTTTTAGCTCACCCGCTGTGACGAAAGTCGCCCACCACAAGCTCAACTTTGTTGTGCGCCTGGGGCGACAGCTTCTCTCGAAATATCGAAAACTTGCTCATTCAGCGCGCACTTTGTGAGTGAAGACCGGCTTTGGTTATAACAAGTGATAATGCCACGCAGCAAGGACTCACAGGTTGAGTTGAGGTCGTTCCGGTCGTCTCTGCGTAACGCTGCGATTAGTCGCCGTTTTCAATGGCTGCGCCATTACTTTGGAAAGTAAATGTTCTCCTTTTTCATTTTCCTGTGATAAACGCTGCAGCTACTACCGTTGCTTGAACATCGTGCATGTTTTTAAACAGTTGAAGCTTGTGTCTGCATTGGGTGGGTGCAGATAGTTACGTGTGCAAATCACAGTTCAGCTGATTACATTTTCCTGCCTGACTGGTTCCGTTGCCAGCGAGCCATGAACAAGTCGTTGCGAGAGAACTGTTTGCTATCTGCTGGTTGGTTGCATGGAAAGGAGTCGCTTTCTCTCGCTTGCCATCGTTTCTGCATTTCTGTGAGCGATTGTAGTAGTGCCAGTGTTTCAAGTTTATTTGGGGAAAAGGTGTTTTGCCCCCAAAAATAGACTTTATTTTTCAAATTTATGATGACAAGGCAACTTTAACGATAGTTACTTCACCTTAAGGAAAGTACCCGTTCCCAACAAAATACCAGATACTGCGTCAATTGCAAGAACAAGGATGATAGTTCGTTTTGATCGTATGTTTTTTTATAGTTTTTGGTGTGTTAGTGTTACTGGCGGTAAACATGCTTACATACTGTAGTTCCAGTGCGTCTTGTGCAAAAACTTAATTTTCATAAGGCCCGAAAAATCGTGCTGGAATTTGTAGGAGCAATTTAACTAGTTAAGTGTTTTGCGAACCTGTTTGTTGAATCGAAAGGACGCGGAGCTCAGCACTGGATTATTTGGCAGGTTCCGAGCGGATGAGGGGATTTTGAATAAGGACCAAGTCGGCCAGTTGTTTGTTAGCACGGTAATTTGTATTGTATTGCGAAGTGCTTTGTAAGTGGTCCGACATGAGGAAGCAGTTTCGATTGAGAGAAACAGAAAGTTCTGGAATGACGTTATCACAAAGTGCATATTTAATAAGACTGTGCAACTTATTAGTGCGGTTGTACTGAGACACTATATAGCGCACGGAAAATACATCCTTTGAGGTGTCAGAGCAGACTTGTGCAAATCCTTGGTTCAAGCGATGTCCCAGCCTAAGTGGTTACGTAGCTAAGAAAAGGGAAAGAATGCTTCGTTTTTGTGTACTTTCAAAGAAGCTGGTGAATATAGATTTTGCGATCCTAAGCTCTTTCGCGCCATGCTTCCGTAAGTTCCAATTAGTTGTGTTCAGCCTTGCGTCTAACGTATAGTGGAGTCAATTTGTGCACTCTCAGAACAAGTCCAATTTAAACTGAAATTTGAAATGAATTGCTAATAGGAGTGTAAGCGCCTACATGGATGATTAATTTGCAGAAATGGTGGTGAAAAGTAATTTTGCCTAAAAACAGTTTCGCCACTAAATTCATATAGTTTAAACCGCGAAAGTAAAGTAATTATGCCAAATTATTGGACTTGTGTTACATCATGTCGTAACGAAGTCTGCAAACACAAGTTGCATTCACTAAGGTGAAAACCTTTGTTCAGTGCGTTAGGTGCCTAAATTCCTTGTTGCTTTCAGTGGAGAAATAAAGGTTATCAGTGGGTGGTATTTTTGCCATCTGTGCTGTCATCTTTAAAGCGCAAGTCGAGTCCAAACTATAAACTAGTGGTACAGTAAATTCAAACTGCACTGCTGCTTGTCACCTGAGCAAGCGTAACAACAGTTGATAGGCAGTAGGTCGCGTTTTTCCGGTGTATGTGTGAAATCACAATCACATGTGCCATTTGCAGTGTCGGATAAATGTGATTGTGAGGTCGAGTGCAAATATAGAAATATTTGTAATGGGAGAGCTGCATTTGGTAACAGGCAGTATTCCACAGCAAGAAGAAAGATAAATAAGTTCAAATTCGATCTGAATTCCGTAGCACAACTCAATATATCTCAACTTGCTTTCATAAGATTCAACATAATTTTTCTTCTTATCGATTGACTTCGTCTTTGTGAAACTGGTAGGAAGCCTTGAACAAGGTGTGAAGAAGCAGCAAGCTTAGACATGAGGGAGTTTGGTATGAGCGCTGGCGCGTTGCAATCCAAGAAAATTCGTCACGTTCTTGCATTTCTGTTCATTTTTAGGTTCCTTTATCTGACAATCAAAACTCTGACTTTGGTTCATTTATTGAAATGTGTTTTGATTGTAAATCGTGATGGTTCGTAGCATAGGAAAAGGTCACTGGCCTTGACAAAGAGCAAAGCAAGCTATTTTCGTCTTTTTGAGTTCACGTTTTTCTAACTTGGACGCGTTTACCATTTTTTTGTTCGTTTACTTTGGTTTCATTTATTTCAATGCCGCTGGATGATAACCACTTTTAATCTCTGCTGTTGTAGTTTAGGGCCTGATAAAAAGAAATATACAACAAAATTCAAACGCAACGCTGCTGTAGAGCAGCTTCTGAACAGCTTAGTAAGATAAAAATAAACATTAAATGTGGCAATTTGAATAAGACCCTACTATGATGGACGGCCGGCACAGAGCTTCAACTGTCAATGGGTTACCGTCCGAAGTGGGCATGAGAATACGTAAAAAGGCGGGCGTTGCCTTGATGCAAGTGTTTCAAGGTCGAAACAAAGACGAATCAGACGAGGAAGAACGAAGAAGCCGTTCCAACAGTAGCATTGTGGATTATCTGAAAGGCAAGCGGCCACGCAATCATTCGACCAAGAGCCAGTACGAGCGCAGCAACTCTTCCGATCTTCTCACTCCGCCTTTCACGGTCAACGACACAACGACTTTTAAAATACCGAAAGCAAAGCGGAGCTATCACACCTGGAGCTGGAGAAGGTCATCACCTGTTCCAGATTCACGCTCCCCGGGAAAAAGTTCTCCGAAATGCCCAAAAAAAGTTTCAAATTTTGGAACTTTGGGTAGGCTAAGACGGAGGCGACGTGCCGAGTTGGACGAGAGTACCTTCACTCCAAACAAGGACGTAGCGGCTTGGAATGGAGGAACTGGAGCTTACGAAGAAAGCAGCTCCATTGGTCTTTATCCTGACCAAGGAGATAATTCAGAATTCATTGAAATACAATGTGGGGATCGCTCAAGTCGCCGTAACTCGATGGCGTCGGATTATAATGATTCCACCGGCGACTTTGACGGTCTTAGCAGCGAAAGCTCTGACGGCCGATCACGAGTGCTGTCGAGGAATTCCAGCGGTGCATCTCGGAATTCGTCGTCATTGCCGCTCAGTCCGACTCGACTATCGCGCGCGTCGCGCAAAGACGAGGACCCGCAAAGTATCCTCAAATCGATTAATGGCGCCATTTCGCCGCGGCAGCAGCGTAGAGCGCAAGCCCTCATTGCAAGCAGGGTGACTCGCGTTGCGTATTCTGCATCTGAAGAGGAAGACTCGGTGCGTTGTGTGGATAACGTGTATGATGAAACGAAAGAGGAGGAGGACGTGTTTGTCACGTGGGACGGTCGTAACGCCGTAACTCTACCCCGACCTAGGAAACGCGGTGAGTTGACAAGTTTCAAAACTGGCTAAATTTAATCATTCGTGGTTGTACGTCAGTAAATCTACCTTCAGCGAGACAAAATCATTTTGAAGGGAACATTCCTCTTGTTTGAGACGTAATGAATGACAACTTTTTGTTCCTGCATGAAGCGGAACGATACACGTAAAGCGTGCGCGCGTTATTTTTCCTGACACGACTATTTAGAAAAAATTAATATTGCAAAGCTGTTTTGATTCGGGGTGTCGATTAGTCCCAAGCGATTGAATTTTGATGTGAACATGGCACTGATTGAACGCAACGTGTTTCTACTTCGTTTGTTGAAACATTTTCCATCAATGAGTGAGGGAAAACTGCAGTAACTATAATATTTCTCTTAATGCCACCTTGTCGTGACGACATACATAGCCCCTTGCATTGTGAGCGAGCCGCCAACCAAATCTAGGCTAGAAGCGTTTGTAAACGACCCAAAGATGATCCAAAACGTTTGATGTTTCTTAGGCGGTCGTTTAAGTGAGTATTGTAAAGGGTTTGGAACTTTGCATGCACTGTTTTCCGTTGTTTTACCTCGACGTAATATAGTAACGAGAACCGCAACGCAAGGGTACGCTGTAGGAAACCGGTACTTTTCCTCCTAAAACTTTTGTTCGTAATATGAGATTGCTGTAATTTGTACGAATTTGCTACTACGATAAGATGCATCCAGGACTAACGTGTCGGTTTACTTAAGTGGTCCTTGTTGACCTTCGCGTTGTGAAGGTTGTGGTAAAAATTTTGATAGCGCATTAACTCATTTATTGGTTTATTTATTGATTTCTGCTTATCAAACTTATGGACTCAGAGGTGGGCAAGCCGTAGTTCCAGACAGCATGTGGCTTTTTCATCTGCTGCTGATTCTGGTGTCTTTACAAAATGAGTATTTAATTTTTAAACTTATTTTAATCTTAGATCGTTGCTCTTTTAAATGGAATGCTAAATTTGGAGAATATGGTAATCTTTCAACATTGAAATACAACGTGTTTAAATAGTGCTTGAGGTTTGGACTCCATGTCAGTAGAGGTTTTATGCTATACATCAGGGGTTTGCAACACGCAGGGGCGGATCCAGCCAGTAAGTTAGGGGGGGCGATTTCAGTAATATTGTGCAGTGAAGTCTCATTACGAGTTCACTACTGTAAGAGACATGAAGTAGACTTCGCAACACTGCTGTGACAAAACAATGGACAGCAAAATGGCCTTATATCGCGAATGCTGTTTTCCGAGTTGTACAAAGTCATAGTGAAAAAGTTACTTTCGTAGGTTTTAGGGGGGTCGATCG
>Ga0210059_1006171_pt1 | contig 19246 bp, 10 predicted proteins | sample Ectturendosymbi2_FD_188042 | JGI IMG/M metagenome (GOLD analysis project Ga0210059, IMG submission 188042) | Ecteinascidia turbinata endosymbiont from Florida, USA - Sample 2 (SPAdes) (version 2) | ecosystem: Host-associated > Tunicates > Ascidians > Unclassified | place: Key West, Florida... | reverse complement strand
TAGTGCGTCAACATGACAACTGCAAATGACCACCTGAAAATATTTGACGAAAGCGCAACGAGTGCAAAGTCGTAGGCGATAAACTGTTGCAATGCATAACGTATATGCACATAGTCGAGCAGTCCGTCGCACAGAGCAATGTTCCATTCGAAAATTATTAAGCAAGGCGCTTGAAAAGTTCACACATCCTGCAAGGCGAAACGATGGCCAGTGGTCTTGCAACTGCGACGTTGTCACGCGAACGCAATGTCATTACACCTAGATTCACAACGAATGCAATCGGGATCCTCTTGTTACTACCAGAAATCCACGGTAGATAGAATCAAGTATACGTTATCGCGATTTTGCACACAATAGTTGCGGTACTGCAGTGTTCTCAGACTGGGCCGCAACGTGGCTAGTGATAAGATTGCGAGAAAATGTACTTTAAATGGGTGCATCACTTCAAACAACGCTCAAAATATACGCTGCCAACGTAGCCGCCTCTCATGGATCTGTTCACGTTTTGTTCAAACTGCCTTCGATTGGTGCTTAATACTTCGGCAGCTTCCTTGTTTAAGGGATCTTCAGGGTTTGGTTCCTGCGAATCACAAACAAGTTAATTTCTAGAGTATAATTTAAACCATGCAACAATGCACTGCTAGGAGTTGTTAATTACTCCTTACTGAAGTTCAGTTGCAATTTTTTTGAAAATCTACCTCTTGGCACGTATATACAGAGAAAAACCCTTTTGTGGCCACCCCAGATTGTTTGCACCCTGCGCCTATGCCTACAACTAATATCAGACTGGAGAACAAATAACTTTCAAAAATGTGCTTGTGGCAAAGAATCAATTAGACACCTTCCTAACACCAGGTCTGAACCTGAAAGGTTGGGCTGTAACCAAGAACGTCGACTTCACTGCCAGTATTTTCCTAAATATATGTAGCTATTTGTAAACTTTTTTGCTATCGAATTATCCACTCCGGTGATATAGGCAGGGATGTAGTGGGGTGGCAACGCGTGGGAACGCCGTTCCCACAACTTTTTGCACTAGTAACGTTACTTGAAGATTTAGATTTTTCATTTCAATTTCTACGAGTAGCGCCTGGAGTAGCATAACTGAATAAATGACACGTTATCTCGTGTATAGCAACGTAGGATGGGTGTTTAATTACTGTTTGTGACATCAGCAATGGTATTTGTGTACTCCACGCTTCTTCTGACTGTTTGCATTTATCGTAACTCTGCTATCTTCGTTTCAGAGGAATAAATTAGTTTTCAAGTTTTCAGGCCGTTACGGAGTAGGTTACCGCTTGCCTGAGTGGATTGCAAAAACTAAAGGAGCGTTTTGCGTGTGAGGGCATCTGAGTGATATTTGGTGTTAGAGTTCGGCTTGAACGCAAATAGACTATTTGTTTGTCGAATTAGTAGTTGCGTTACTTAACATCGCTAGCTTGTCCGCACTGGTAATCTTTGTTAATTGTGAACCACTTTACAAAGTTTTCTGTTCAGTGTTTTTAACAATCGTCCATTAGTTTCGACTGTTAGCAAATAGTTTACTGTCACATGTCTGCGAAAAGTAAACAAGGAGAGGTGTCCACAGAAAAGTTATTTCTTTCTAAGAAAAGCACAAGTGTAGATGCGAAAGCTGATATTCAGGATCAAAGCGCAACTGCCATTGATGTTGCGTCATCCTCAACTCCGACTGAAGGACCCAACCAGAAGATTAAAACCACTTGGCCTTATACAGTATTTTGACGGAAGCGATGTGGGAGAATAAGATGAAGTGTTATCCCTGGCTCAATTGCGCTTCAGGAAAAATTGGTTGCAAAATATGTTCCAATGTGGCAAATCTAGGCGCAATGAAAGCCAAAGGTCTTAAAGTTTCCAAAGAATGGTCAACGACTTCCGTGACTTTCTCTGGCCGTTCAAGATCTGCTCAATTAACTTCGTTAGGAAAAAATGTTTGATACATGCGAAATCACAGTTCCACGTCAATGCAGAAAACATTCTGGAAAGTGCAGAAAACAACTCGCTTCCAAATGCCATTGACCAGCTGCATAAATCAGAATATGTGGGCACTAGCAAATTATTCAGAAGTGCATATTTTCTTGCAAAGAAAGATAGACTGTTGCAACTGCAGGACCTAAACGGTGCCGATATACCAAAAGGTTTGCGCTCTCGTTATTCAGCGACTGCTGTAATTACTCATGCTGCTCGCGAAATGACACAGAAAATTAGTCAGCAAATTATAAAAGAAGATTATCTTGATTGGTGAGTCTACCACGCTAAGTACCAAGACAACCTGATTGTTATTTGAAATGTCAAACTAAAAGCTCAGAGGAGCCTCATTTCCTCTTCCTTGATTTGCTAGAATTGCCCAGTGCAACAGCAGAGACAATAACAAAAACCTTGCTTTCTTGGATGTCTATGGGTTCAGTGACAGTTGCCTTCAGCGAAACCTTGTTGGATTCGAGTGATGGCGCAAGCTTTATGCTTGGCAAAAAGTCTGGTGTTGGACAAAGGTTATTAGAAAAGTTCCCCAGGATTATTCTTTGGCACTGTTTAAATCACCGATTTGATTTGTCGGTTGGAGATACTATTTCTGAGGTGTGTGGTGCCAACTACTTTCAAGCGTTCATGGATAAATTATACTCTCTTTACAGCCAGTCCCCAAGATATTAGAGAGAGTTGGAAGAGCTTTCGAGAGGACTTGGGAAAGAGATATTGAAAATTGGTTAAGTGTTTTGACACGCGTTGGGTGGCCAGTTCATTTAGAACCGTGTCAACTGTAGGAATGACTTTGAAGCCGGTAGGAGCGATGGGACCCGGTCCAAATTTGTGCAATCAAGGTTTCACGGTCTGCTAAAGCGAATGGCTGCAAAACAGTTTCTTCAGGACTCGGCGTTCGTGTATGATGTACTAGAAGAGCTAGCAACTACCTTAGAGACATTGCAAAAGCGTGACACAACGTTGGTGTATGCCGATAAGTTGATTCGTCGTTCCATTAGCTACATAGAATCCATGAAAGAAAGGAAAAATGTTCAGAAGTTGCCCAGGCACTTGAAGAGATGAAATTTAGATCAGCGAATTTGACAGATAACAGAAGAATGATAACCATTCGCTACGAATAATTTCTTACAAGTTTAGTTGACGGAATAAGAGCCAGAATGTTGTCTCCGCTTTCAAACACAATCTCCGAGCTGAGTTTATTGGAAGTGGACAATTGGCCAAACGTTATACCGCCATTTTATGGTAGAAACGAAATCCGGTAACTTTCTGAGAGATTCCGGCTTAACTTGTCAAAAGCAATCACAGCGTTTCAGGATTATCTTGACAACGGTTGAAAGCGTCTGCCAAAGGATCTCAAGCCGTTATTGAATTGTGCAAAAGCAACTGCTTGCAGCTCTTCAGAGTGTGTGAGAGGCTTTACCGGCATGAACTTGATACTTTCTGACATTAGATCAAGGTTTCTCATACAGAATGTCAGCAGCCTAATATTCATTAAACTAAATGGTCCTCCGTTGATGAGGGATCCAAACGATTACATTAAAAAATGGCTGCAATCTCACAGATGTGCCAGCGACACGCTGATTCGCACTGCTAGCCAAAAGTCTACAGTGACACAGGAAGATCCAGTGTGGAAATTCTCGTAGGCGATTGCTCACTTTAATCGAAATATTTGGTGCAATGTTTCTTTTTATTTGGTGTGGTAACAGCGTTCCCACACCTCATTTTTAGGACTACACCCCTGGATATAGTTAATGGCAGGCATCGCCTAAATTTGAGAGCAACGCGCATTCACAGCTGTTAATGAGCATTGCATCAAAAAAGTTCACCGCTGTTGCCAATGTGCGATGTCTTTGTTGACAGATAATGCAACCAAGATTTAAGAATGACTTGGTTTTTTGTTATCAAAGAAATTTGAGCAATCTAACGCTCCACCTGGGAAGGAGACACAGCTGCTACTCTACAAAAGCCTTGTTTCAGGGAGTTATCCTGACGAATCGACGCATGGCTGCTAGCGCACCAACGAGACGAATTACTCTGTTTCGTGGATGCACGCAGAAGCGGAAGATCGCCGAACTCAGCGACATTAAGACATGGGTTCAGGCAGTACTGATACTTCTGTCAGCACACTGCCGTATACCCGTAACCAGTTATTTGATCCAATAGTGATGAATTTTGACAACACATGCTTCAGCCATGTCTGAGACTACCTTAAAAGCATTGACATCTGCCAAAAGCGTTTGTTCGTCACATAGTTTTAGTTGCTTATCGATTTAATTGTTTCGTTAAACGTCAATCGTATTATCAGTTTTTGCACTGAAATCATCAACAAAAAACACAAACTAGCAAATCCTATTTCATTACATCTACTGTTTTTGGCGTTAGCTATCTGGAACCTCGTTTCAATTCTACACGTTTCTATCAACACAGGAGCTGTCACTCAAATCTTGCAGAATTTCTCTATAGGCAGTGTGGAGATCAAAAACGTCAATAAGACAGCAAAACATTTAAGAAAGCAAGAATGCCTGAAAAACGTATGTCTGAAAAAGTTAGGTAAAGCAAGCAACGCTGCACATCTTAGCGTCACAGTTACGGCAATCAAAACTTCTGATTAACAAAAAACATTGACAATTTTTCCTTAAGTAGAGGGGGGGTACTGAAAATCAACAATGTTTTTATTATCATTTTGAAATACCAATTTTCAATTGGATTTTTTGAGAGTCGGAAATACAGTAAACCTCGGTTAATCCGGATTCGATTTGACCGACGATTTTATTCGGTTTAGGCGAAGATCCGGATTAACCGAAGATGATTGTTTCTATAGCCTGACGTGATTTCGGTACTGAGATGTAATCGAGAATCGTTTAAATTGAGCACATTTACGACGCAACAGCAGATTTTCCCAGAAGCAGAACGAATTTATTGATGTATTTACAATGGTACATCAGGTCAGTAATCGCCATATCCAGGCAGTTATGAACAATCTTAAGTTCATAATTTTAGATTACTTGGCTGCGAAAAAATCTGGGATTTCGGACTGACGCAGAGATTTTTGTGACTGGTCCCGCAGTTACTATATTTGGAAGGTGATGTTCTCCAAACATCTTAACAAGTGCAATACGCTCAGGGATAATGCTCTGCACTTCATACGCAAACTCAACACTAATCAATAGACTGAAACCCTGGTGCGGAGGTGTGCCTTTACCGTTATGTTCAACGTGAGATGATATGCCCGTGTGTGACGCAATAATCATCTCTACGATTAATCCAATGTTGCGCGCAGTTGCGGCCGCTGTTATCATAATCCTAAACGTTCGTTGTTGATCGTGAACACGCTTGTGTTGCGTCTGAAAGCTGCCGAATCTTTCCTAGAGATCAGTCAGTGCACTTCCTTCACTGAAAAATCCGCATTACGAGATATGAAGAGCAGATTTTATCCGGTATTGGCGAAGATCCTGATTAACCGAATCCGGATTAAACGAGGTTTACTGCATATTGTACAATTCTATTTCATCAAACACTGTTAAGCACAGGATACGATAGATAATGAGCAAATTAACTACTTGTGTAAGAATATATCGCGATGACCGAAAACAAAATACAAGTATATAGTGTAACAGTGCTGAGACCTGAGCAACCGACTCATACATAAAAATAGTATATCGGTAGTTAGTCCAAGTAAGCACTGTAGAGTGTTTTTCGCACTAGCGACGCTCAACTGGGTGCTTTTCCATTCCCGCCAGTTTACTGCAGAGTTGTGGAGTCGGAGGTAAAATATTCGATTCCAACTCCGACCTTCCAAATTTCCGACTCCGACTCCTTAACATAAAGGGAATGAAATTCGGCTGTTAAAATCAATCGTGATGCAAGAAACCTGTTTCAACAAAAATTTCAAAAGAAATTGTACCATTTCAACAGGAATTCCCAACTTAGGAGTGTGATGTAACAAAATGATCCAATCGGACATCCGGAATCTGACAAAAAATCAGACTCCGACCAAAAACCTCCCGACTCCGCAACCCTGGTTTACTGTATCTTGATTGACAAGCCAAATGAACTATATTTTGATTATACCGAAGAACATGGTTATCTGAATACCAGCTGTTACCAAGCTTCTTTCTTAACCAACCTTAAGTTTGAGTTGCTCACTAAGTGAAGGCACGTTAACGTTGCATGCTGAGACAATCGTGGTACCAACCAAAGATACCGTGTGTAACTATACACCTCGTCAACAACCCCAGTATTGACGTCACAAACTACATATCGTACGGTCTCACATTCATCGATTTTAAGAAGCTTAACGTAGGTCAGTAGTTTCCAAAATTTCCTATATGTGCATCTCTCTACCAAAATTTTTATTTAATAACATTCATTGTGAAAACTTCATACGATGGGAAGTTTTTGATTCAGATTCGAGATCAGCCAACCAAAATCCAGGGTTGCGCAGTCGTCGTAAAAATGACACTGCTCCGGCTCCGTATATCTTTTTTTCATTGACATGGCTCCGGCTTCAGAGCTCCTGGTTTTCATGAGCATAGCTCCGGAGCTCTCTTTTTTTCATAACATGGCTCCAGCTCTGGCTGCTGTTTGTTTTTACATATTAATATTTTCAATTGTCGTGGTGTGCTTCAAGTTGACTGGAGAATGAAAAATAGCCTATCTAGTACACAAAACTAAAATAATAGACCACTCTTATTTGAGTATATTAATCTGGTAGTTTTTTCAGAATCAGCGCTCTTACCATGAGAAAATCAGCGAAAAAAACAACAATCACGAAAGTTCTGACGATTCAAAGAACAGTTACTAGCTGAAATGTTACTCAAGTTAAAGGTAACAAACAAATTCTGGTAAGACAGTCACTGGTTTTGCTGTTAATGCCTGAGGACCTTTTGTTATTTCCTACGACCGGAATCACGAAAACGGCTGTCTGGAGAACATGTGGGTCTGAGCATTTAGATACAGACCAGTCCCAGTCGACCAAGTGTTTTGCACTCGTTGCATCCTTTGCCTGTTGCAATCTTGGCCAGCTGACATCTCTACCATGCAAAGAACGCAAAACACATAGTCGATTCCCTCTCTCATGTGCTCTTTTAGCGCGGGCATACTTGCATTAACACGAAGGACAAGATGTGTTTGAAAGCCCTTTGTTAGAAAAACTAGTATGGCTTCTAGCAAGAAATTCGTCTTTAGCGTTTTTAAAATAGCTGAACACTTCTGATTTCTTTTGTTTTGCACTCACAATAAGCAGCGATGAATCGCAAAGTAAAGCACAATTTAACCTGCAAAGCATAGGAGATAAGAAGATTGGTTACCGTGCTGAAAACATAAAATTTTGTATCAACGGATGAAAGCCTGAAGAGAAGTCCACATTTGTTTACATTGCATTTTTATACCCTCCTGCAAATGCACTGCCATGCAAAGCAATGCAAGTTCGCTACCAATTAGTTATCACTTTCATGTTATCTGCTAGTAAACGTAATGGCTCCTAGTGAACTGTGCCAGTAATAAACCTTGCTAGTAAGCCTAATGTTTTCTAATAAAAAATCCTACTTTACAATGGCGTGTCGTGCATTTCATGATTAGGTCTGCAGTGGTATCATATCTGAATCATACTACCTACTCATTATGGTCTAGTTCTTTTAGATCGCTACACTACTACAAACTCGGTTTGATCATTCTGACTGGAAAGTAAGATGATGTGGAAGTAAGAAAAACGTTAAATACCGTACCACAAGAGACACCACGCCTGTCCAGCTACGACGCCACAGCCTTACCTACGATTAAACCAAAGAAAGATCAAAGACTCGAAGAACCAATGGGTGTCGTAACTCGTAACAATCGCGTTTGCTGTGCTACAAAGAGCACTGTTTCAGGTAAGTCTAGTTTTCAGTCAATTTGGCAAAACCGTTAGTATCTAGGAAGGGACCCGGAGCTACCTCTCAAATGGTCATAGCTCCAGCTGCGGTCTTAACTTTTAAACTGAGCTCCGGTTCCTGATTTTAATCTGAACTCCGGCTCCAGGCGAAACGCCCAGCTCTGGGTCTCCGGCTCCGCAACCCTGCTGAAATCACCACGAATTGCAACTATTACTTAAGCCACTACCAAATTTTGACAGGAGAAATCATGTACAAGGAGAATAGAACTCGTGGGCTCCTTGCTTCACATGAGTCTGCCCCGAGGTTCGCGGACGCTAGGTGGGGAACCAATAGCCTAGCTCAGGGGTCTCCAAACTACAGCCCGCGGGCCAAATTCGTCCGCGAAGGCATTTTATCAATAATGGAAGAGTAATACTTTTACGACGAATCATTTGCTGATTTGGTAGAATCTAATATGTCCCGAAACACTCACATTACGTCGGATGTCCGGTCCTGGAACTGCTGTGTGATTGTTTATGTAACCCTCTACCAAAAAGTTTGAAGACCGTGGTCTAGCTTATGAAATTTTTGTTGGGCTCGCGTAACACGCATGCGAGCAACGGACACGATGGTGTGCTTGCCCACAGACCGTTTGCTGCATGCCTCCGCTTCAAACAAACCTTACTGCACGGTTAATCTTGTCATTTACTTTAACTACAAAAGACGCTTGAGCATGTTTTGAAGTTGCATCAAACATGTTACTGGGATGTACACAAGCTGCAAAAAGTAAAGCGTACCAGAAATAGATACTGAATTCCATATATTACAGCGTTTATCGTTAACACTGGTTTCCAGTCTTCCCTCAAGATGTTTAAACAGACATTTCCTTCAAGATCAATATTGGGATGATAAACCATTGTTTCACACTTGACTTTAGGCGCCTCGTGAGGGTAGTTTAAACCAACCTGAAAAGAACAAATTACCGTTAGAGCGCAGATCAGTACTTCAAAAAATGTATATTCACATATATATATATATCTGTGACAAATCAGTGTAAACGTAGTGCAACAGAGGTACAAACGAAAGTATCAATGGACTTATACAACAGACAAACAAAATAACACTATAAATGTCACCTCTTCCTCACGCATGCTACTTTAGCTGATGAATTGGCATCTAATCATGCGCATCAGCAGAGGAAAGCAATTTTAAGGGCTAAAACTCTCACTTAGATTTTCCAACTTAATCCGCGTATTTCAAGCAAAACTGTTTCAAATGCAACACAGGGCAATACTGGGGTATCCTGGTATGGCACAATCAACAAAATCGTTTAAACAAACTTCAACTACGTTGAAAATGCAGGGAACATTGCCAGTGCTATTAGTTCAATGCTGACAAAAAATCCTTGAGTGCAAAAATTAATTTGCATAATGCATTTTTTGATAAATATGTTTGGTGTTTTCATTCTACTTTCAAATATGCTTAACCTATTCTGTTACATTCACATCGCTCTTGTACCCCTTATAATATTGGGGGCATTCCAACAGTGGATTCAACTTAGAGCAGGCCTGCACAACATACGACCCGTGGGAGCTTTCTCATTTGCAGCAAATGTTGCAAAAGTCCGACTTCGGATAATTAACAACAGAACCAACTCTAGCCTCGCAGCAAGCTTCTGTGGAATCTGCCTGCTTTCATACATCTGCGATGATTAGAACTTGCACGTATCTATTTTTCCATAGTTGCAAGCCACAAACGATGCCTCAAGAACGGCGTCTAACAAGGATCCGTCCTGGCATTCCTTCTCTTCAACATCTAAATCTCTGACCTGCCAAACACAGCCTCCAGAAAGTATGCATACGCTGATGATCTAGCAATCATACCTGCTGATGGAGACTGGCAGGTAGTGGAAGGGGTTCTCAGCAAAGACATGACAACCGTACGTGAATGCTGTATCTCCAGACCTGGAAGCTAAAGCTCAGAACTACAAAGTCGGTGTCGGCAGTCTTCCACCTCAACAACAAGGAAGCTAAACGTGAGCTAAATGTCAACCACAACAACGAAACCCTGTCCTTCTGCTCAGAACCCATATACCTCGGAGTAACGTATGACATGTAGCTAATGGATCGCCGACATCTCAAGCCACTTCGCAAAAAGTTTACATCACGCGTTGCACCCTTGAGGCGGTTGCTGGCTCGAGCAACAACATTGCGAACAGCCACCTTAGCCCTGGTCCTCTCAACAACAGTACTGCCCTCCTGTCTGGTGCCACAGTGCTCACACCCACCTATTTGACCCTGCCATCAACGACGCCTTGTGAATTGTGACCGGATGCCTGCGTCCTACACCAGCGGACATCCTTCCTTTCCTCACAGGCACCCAACCTGCTGAGCTTCATCACAAAGGGGCCACACTATCTCTAGCACGCTGTGCCATGGTGCCTGGACATCTGCTCCACTCAGCGCTCACGTGTCGACCGAGTGGGAATGTAAGGTGTCCAAAATCGACATACCCATTTGTACCCACCGCACAACAACTCGTCAGTCTAACTGACAACAACAGAAGTGCGGCACCCGGGGCGAATCACCGATGGAATGCAGAGTGGTTGGACAACATCACGAGACGCCGCACTTTCATCCCCGACAGTGGCACCCCCTGGAATGATCCTGCCAAGGACAGCGTGGATCCAGCTTAACCGCCACCGCACTGGTGTCGGACGTTCCCGTTCCTGCTTGCACAAATGGGATATGGCCCCTTCTGCAGCCTGTGAGCGTGGCACAGAACAAACCGTCGACATGTCGTACTGCAGTGTCCAATCCATCGATTTTCAGGCGGCCAGGACATATCGTCCTCAAATATCCAATCCTCCCCATGGACTGCACAGCCTAGCGGTTCTGGATGAACAGACAATTGAATGGCAGCTCAACGCCTGCCATGAGATCTAGTGCGGCCAAGCAGTGGATAGTAACTACTGGCTTAAACAATGAAGCCACAAAAATGGCGAAAGTAAATCGATCACAATTTATTTCACAAGGATACTAGTTTCGCGTTTGCGCATAAAAATGCGCAAATGCGCAACTAGTTTCCCTTTGAGCAGATCTTAATGACTACACATTTTCTTTACCCCAAAATTGGTGTAAGCGCATGGATTTTTTAATATTTTTCTTGACAAGTGAGGATAAGATACTTGAGACAACCTCTTCACAAGTTTTTACAACAATTACATGATTGCAGCAAGAATGATTTAAAGTAAGTTGATGATTTCCTCGTTAGTTTTTACGCTTCATTGACAACAAAAGTAGTCATTTTGTGTGGTACATAACTTGGCGAAACCTTAACCAATTTCAAAAAAATTGAGCTTGTAGGAATCAGCATGGAAAGTTCTCCCTGCTTATTAAATTTGAGGAAAATCTGAGATGGTGGGTTGACTGGCTGGGACAGTTGACATGGAATGACCCGGATATTCAAGTTTCAGGCAATTTATCTCCACGAAGTAGAATAATCCTCAAGCTATCTCCGCAAACTAAAACATGCTCAATGCATCTGAATACATCTTTTAAAAGAAATAACCTATTAGTGTCAGTTTCTTTGATAACCAGAATGTTGTGGGAAGTATAAGCATATTAAAGAACATTATCACCTAAAACCAGAATCATTTCCGTATTCATTCTGATAGAACAAGAGCTAAAACTTCTATGTGCATGTTTTGCAGCTTTTTTGTTAAAAAATAAAAACAACAAAATAATTACTTTTGGTAACATCCAAAGTAGAAGATTCCTTGCTCCAAAACGTTTTAATAAATACTGCAGTTATTATGACAAATAATGTTTTACATGCCAGGTCATCATTATTATTCAACCCATGAATGTTTCGACTTCAACAAGCATATAAGAGAACAATTTATCCATGACGCAATTAAACATATTTCAAACAGATGATATATTTGTTTTCAAAATAACTGAAATTCTCATCAGTATTTTGTATTCATAGAAGCCTAACAAAGGTTTGCATTTTATGAACAGATCTGAAAACAGTGCATTTAAATCAGTCTTCAGTAACAATGTAACATTCAGTCAAATCAAAATCTGTTGCAAATCACATTGTATAAACTAAAAAATCTATCAAGTCCCAATTTTTTTTTACCAAGGTTGTAATATTCAATTAACAAGAATTTTGTAGAAGTAGCACTGTGTGAAACTGTGTTTTTCTATAGTTTATATTGAAAAAAAAATCATTTGTATTAAAAAAAATATATATATAAAATATATTCAAAAATATATATAAACACAAAACATGTGTTTTTCTATGGGAAAATCATTTGAAACTGAAAACTTTGCAGATGCAACACATCATCACTGTACTGAGAGTGATATTTCATTCGTGTCACTTCGAAAATCAACACTTGGCCAGACCTGTGAATTTCTGTAAGCATATAAGAATTCCTTCAATAACATTTTTGACTAATCTGATAACCAACGTAATGCAACAGTTTTATCAGCAGCAAACTTACAACCATATCTCTGACAACCAAGTCTTAAGGTATGATAAAAACAGTATAAAAGCATACAGAGTAAAATCATTGTTTACACAAAAAATGTTAACAAACCTTAAATGAAAAACAAAACCTTCCACCTCTGTAGTATCCTTCATCAGGAGTAATGATCAGTTTAAAATTCAACAAATCGTTCGGGTCAGGAAACTGTGTAATACAGGTTTTGGGCAACTGCAAGTCATTCAAATCTGTAAGATCACCAACAAAAAATAAGATTTGACTACAAAATTCAGTTATGCCATAATAGCATTGAAAACCTATATTCTATTTGAATAAGAGCTGATGATGCCTAGCTTGCTACCTAGTAGACAAAATAAATACTCTGTAAGATTTTATTTCCTGACTCTTTACTGGGAAAGTATTCCTTTCAGTAGACATTGTAAAAACCATAAGATTGAACTTCCGCATTTTAAAATTAGAAAGTTGAAAAAGAAGTAACAGATTGTTTAAATTGACTAAATCTTATAATTGCATTTATGTGTTACCTCGTTAACATCTTCACTGCCAGGTGGATTTACTTGTAAACCTGTATTTTGTGCCAGTTTGCAACTCCATAGCTTGCCAGTCGATTTTGCTAGAGAGCGAGTCTTCTAGTTTGCAATGAAAAAAAAAACAAATTTTTAAGTTTTGTGTTTCAGGTTTTTTGTGGGCGATGTCATAAGTGGGGTAGGTTTAGGCCGTTTTGCCTGAGATCATCAGGCCCTGGGCCTCAACCGCAAGAGGTAAGTATGTCGCTCAAGTTTAAAATCAGAGTCTCTTGAGGTCTTGATTAGCTTTCTAGCATTTCTGGTTCAAGCATTGTGGCCAAATGACCTAAATTTGGGTAAAAATTATCAATATTTTTCACCCAAATTTTGGTTATTTTACTTAACTTTTTTCCATTGCAAACTAGAAGACTTGCCGAGTCTTTTGAGGGTTTGAACAGCTCTCTAGCCAAAAGTAGCACAAAAATAACAGCTCCATGTGTGATTTCAAAGTACGGTATATCATACACCAACAGTGAACATGCTCTTGCCAAGCTTTTGAGTCTGAGGATATCCATCAAGGCTACATATTCACTAGAATGCTACAAGCTGTGACAAAATCAAATTAATTGTTGGTGTGTGGTTCCTCTCAGAAACTGACCATTTTCAAGTCCTCTGGAGCAAGAGTTTCTCAATCTGTGGGCCACAGAAGAATGTTTCGCACTTTGAGAGCCGGAGTACAATATATTCGTACCTAGATTTCAGCCTAAAAAACAGCAGTTTTCAGTTGCCTTACCAACGCCCTAGCTCCTCTGCCGAGTGCGCTAGAGAGCTGTTCAAGGACTCAAACGGATCAGCCAGTCTAGTAGATTGCACTTGAAAAAATATTTTTTGGTTGAGGGGGAGCGGATTTTTTGTGACTGATGTCATAAGTGAAGTAGTTTTGGGGTCACTTTGGCTCATGTTGCCTGGCCTAAGGCCCAACCACTAGGCCAAAGTGTTTCGCTGAAGTTTTCCTTGAAAACTAGGCTCGAGTCCGAGTCTTTTGAGCCTTTGATCGACTTTCTAGTGTTTCTGGTTCAAAAGTTATGATCTAAAATAAACAATACAATTAATTATCTAATTAGCTAATTAGTCAAATATTTTTACTGACTTACATCACAACTTTTGAACCCGAAACCCCAGCAGGTCATCCAAAGTATCAAAAGATTCGGATTGTAGCCTAGTTTCCAGTAAAAACTTCAGCGAAATACTACCACCTAATGGTTGGCGCCCAGGGCCAGGCAAAGTGGGCCATGGTGGCCAAAAAGTCCTCCACTTATGACGTCACTCAAAAAAAAAACCGCAACCCCCAAGGAAAAAATTTTTTTCGAGTGCAGACTAGAAGACTTTTGATGCTTCGACCAGGTCCGTAACCCACACAGGAGCAGAGATATTCCCGTGCAAAGCCACGTGCGTTTAGCTGTTTTTTTTCCGAAAATCCCCGAAAGCAGCCCGACGCCAAAGTGGCCACAGCGTGACATTATTGAAATTGAGTAGGTTTTCAAAGTTGAATGTTTCAATCGAAAACGTACGTAGCTCTTCAGCTACAAACGTCATAATATGCTCTCTCACAACTATGGGTTACAAATTATTGCCACATGGAAATTTACATATAGCTTACCACCTTCTGCTCAAGATGCAATTACTAAAGGCATTTTGAGGCAGACAGGCGACTTTTGTTGCCATGAAAACAAACTATAGAAGCTGGTTTAAATGTGGAAGATGACTTGATATGTAAAGTATGATGTATTGAGCTTTGACTATCCATTTTTTCATTCATTTTCCTGCCTGCTCTTCTTCTGGGGAGGCAGCAGCCTTATGAGGACTCGAGTGACATACCTCATGACCAACAGCAATCTCAGATACTTCTTCTGGCTCAACACCAAGACAGGACCAAGGAAGGTCGAAGGTGTAATCACTTCACCTGGTCCATGGGCGACTTCTTGGCCCTTCTCCTGGGGGTGTAATCAGCAGGACTTGCCTCACAATTTTTCCCGGGGCGTTTTGGATAGATGGTCCAACCAACCTAGCTGGGGTCTTTGGATTTGTAGATGTGGTACGACATTCAGAGTTTTGCGAATGTCACAGCTGCGCACTTTGTTGCGAAGTGATACATCGTGAACGCTGTAGAGGGTGCATGACGGGGCATTGCACTCTTTCCTTTCAAAAGGGGGCAACGGGGCAGAGGTGCCTTTTGATAGCAGTATCACAGGTAATTTCACGGTTTATGAAGACAGATTTAAACAATTTATTGCAGCTATTTGCCCACAGAGAAAATTCAGAATTTTTTTAAATTTTTGCTGTTCTTTTTTAGGTTTTCCTACAACTTTTGCCATTATTTTTGAGGTCAACATTGCTGCTGAACAGAAAAACGCATATTCAGTGAAGATTTTTTTGCTTTGTAGAAGTTTCTATTGCCTTCAACTCTTTTAACCACCTGCCCTACCGTTGTTCCGGCATTGGACCTCTTCGTAAAATATCTAAGCTTCTAACTATGCAAATAGCTAGCTTCTGTAACAAACCCCCTGAGCCGCAAATATCTATGCTCCTAAGAATGATTAGGTCAGCCTTTGCATTTGATTGCAGGGCATGTTGTGTTACTAAAATTCACCTTTAGTTGTTCTCATTTCTGCTCTGTGCATGTGCAACGATTGTCACATTGGAGCTGTACAACAGGTGGGCCACGGAACCTCTGTTTATTTATTGGGCCACATGCTTGAAAAGGTTGAGAACCCCTGCTCTGGAGGCTGTCATGAACAGTAGCAAGCATGATCTTGAAAAAAATTCTACTAGACATGTTCCGCATTAAGAGCAGTGGTTGATTCAGTGAAAACTGAGTTCTTACAAAGACGCACATTTACTTTTAGCTATTACCTAATAACCGACTATCATAGCAGGTGGGATTCTCAATTTTCCTTTTTCTTTCATTAAAACTCTGATGTTTGAACTGTACAGGCATATTAATGGATAGTCACTAGAAAAAAAGCAATGATGACTACATTTTCCTGCCCTGTTAAGAGTGGCAAAATGTTGTAGTAGGAACTGCTACATAAGATCACAGATAACAATCATGCGTATGTCTATTAAATCCAATTTACCTTGGGATTGAAGTTTCCCATTAAAAATACATTATAAAGACTACAGTTCATAAATTCAGGTTCTGCCTTATAAAGCTATGTATTCAGTTCAATGCACTGCATTTATTAACAAGCAAGGCTTATTTTGACATAATAGACTGTTTGCAAACATATCACCATTCTGTGTTGCTTTATCCATTTCACTGGTCATTACCCCTAGAACTTCCCTGTTTTTGGGTAAGAAATTCAGTCATTGCAATCAAGGTGTGCGTTCTAGTCTAGATTACATAACGAATATTTAGAAAAATTAGGATAACAGTAGAAAAGCTTCAGTTGTTAAATTATTAAACAATTGACAGCATTTTTATCAGAAGGTTTTGTTTTTCTGCTGATGGATTGGGTGTGTTGGTTAATAAACTGCCACTTGTTAAATTTTTAATGGGCAGGAACCAAAGTGGATTTATGCACAAACTGTTGTATCAACAGATTTTCATGCTTTTTCAAAATTCACGTGAATATACAGCAACATTTAACATTTCTAGAAAATTCAGCATTGATTACATTTTGAGATCAAAACTCTTGTGCAGCATGTCAATACAAAGAATACTCATTTTTATTGCATTTATTTTAACACTGAATGTACTTAATTTGTCATTGGTTTTGGGTTTGAAAATGGAATGTACCAAAACAACAAAACATGAAAACCTATACTTAAAATAGATGGACCACACAAATTGGCCAGTTTGTACAGTAACAAAGAGATGCTCATCATTTCAGTTTTGTGAAGAATGTGCACAAAAATAAACCAGTTGGAGCTTAGTGACAAGAGTCAAGCTATCAATGCAGCAAGCAGATTCATTTTTATTCTCAACACAATGTGTGTGGAAAATTATCTTGTCATACAACTGCAATGGCAAGTATATGATTCATGACGAAATATTCATTTTTATAATTTACACTTGTTGCCTGAAGTGAGAATTTAAGCTTTATTGTACACAAGTTCAAAAAATTATGCAACATCAGTAATATTACACATAAAAGATAGTGGCTCTAAACTTACCTGTCACTTTCACCAACCAAAATTATGAATTCCCTGATTTATATATGATTTACACCTTCAATGTATATATATGTTTCTAATTGTTAAAATGACAAAGTACCCTTAGTGTGTCCTTTTTTTGTGACATACTTCTTAACACCTTGGCTTCTGTTAGGCTAAGGCTAAAATCCAGCAGTTTGCACGTATTTTTGCGTGGGAATATCTGCGCCTACGATTGCGCTAGAGAGTTGTTTAAACCCTCAAAAGATGCGGCAAGTCTTCACGTCTGCAATAAATAAAAAAAATAAATAAAAAATATTTGGTTTTGGGTTTTTTGTGAGTGATGTCATAAGTGGAGTTGTTTTAGACCTTTTTGGCCCACTTCCTCTGGCCCTATGTGCAAACCGCCAGATGGCAGTATTTCGCTAAAGTTTTCATTGGAAACTAGGCTCGAGTCCGAGTCTTTTGAGCCTTTGATTGACTTTCTAGTGTTTCTGGTTCAAAAGTTACGATCTACAATAAACAAATTATTTGATTATCTAATTAGTCAAATATTTTTATTACTTTAGATCATAACTTATGAACCTGAAACCCAGCAGATCATCCAAAGTATCAAAAGACTCGGATTGTAGCCTAGTTTCCAGTAAAAACTTCAGTGAAATACTACCATCTAACGGTTGGTGCCCAGGGCAAGGTAAAATGGGCTAAGGTGGCCTAAAAGTCCTCTACTTATGATGTCACTCACAAAAAATCAGCATCCCCCAAGCAAAAAATTTTTTGTGAAGTGCAAGCTATAAGACTTGCCGCATGTTTTCAGCTTTTTACTGGGTCTGTAGCACTGACCAAAGTGGAGAAATTCCCACGCAATGCCACGTGCGTTTCAGTGTTTTCTTCTCAAAAATCCCCGAGAGCAGCCAGGCACCAAAGTGTTAATACCATAATTAGATAATTACTTTGTTCTTCTTCTTGCGTATGGAGGTTTTCTTCCGAGTTGCATGCTTTGATTATTGCGGAAGAGCACGCACAACCACGACACATGAATCACAGCAGACAAAGCATAGTGAAGCGCTGGCATACAAACACAATACAACAGCGTGATTCAGCACGTAATTGCACAAAGCGCAGTCGCAATTTTGGGGCCACCGCAGGCGGTAGCAGCATTGGCCAATGAGTTGAGTGCTAGGTTCCTTGCTTAATGGAACAACCGGCGAGGGGTATCGAACTCCTGCCTCACAATTGCGAAGCTAGCTCTTTACCGAAAGAGCTAACCGGCCATCTATTACTTTGTTTATTTTAGATGATAACTGTTGAACCAGAAAGTCGATGAAGGTCTCAAAAGACACGGATTCTAGCCTAGTTTGTAATGAAAACTTAGTGAAATACTTCTGTGTGGCAGATGGGCCCAGGTCAGGTACCAGCAGCCAAAAACCTACCTAACTTATTATGTCACTCACAAAAAAAAGGAAACCCAAAACCGACTCAAAGACTTGCCGAGTCTTTTGAGGGTTTAAACAGCTCTCTAGCGCAATTGGTCGAGGAGCTATGCGGTTGGTAAGTCAACTGAAATATCCCTGTTTTTTCCCTGATTTTCAAGTATTATACAGGTAACCGTAGACCGGCAGCCAAAGTGTTAATTGTTTTTCCATATCTTTTTCATGAATTTTCATTTCTTACTTTAACACATCAATCGCCGCTTGTCTGGAAACTTGCCAAAGCGCAGAACGCCGGCCCACGATATATTCGTGGCTGGCGTACGATATACTCGTACTTCACTTCAAATGCCAACCGTTGAGCGCCGGTACGTATGTTTTCCTCTAGAAAGTACGAGCATTTCGTACAAGTCTCTAGCAACCAGAAACATGTGTTTATAATGTTCGTTGACGTATGGTGTGGTCAGGAGAGCATTTCAAAGCAACCGTAGTTTATTTTGCCTGCAACCACGGTGGTTTTGCCTGCAGTCAAGCACGCGTTTCGCCGAGTGCGGAATTAAGATCGGCCTGCTGTAACCCGAAGTAAGATCGGAATAGTTCGGCATATGGTCTGCGTAAGATCGGACTGTTGTACACTGAAATATGTCTCGTCAATTGTATTTCATTTTGAGCGGTTTCTAATGTGGATAAACAATCAATCAGAAATTTTCCTACTGACTTACAACCTATCGTGTAGAGATTTGATTATTTTTATTTGAGCATAAATATTTTTTTCGGCAGCAAGAAACTGCTTCA
>Ga0210059_1006169_pt1 | contig 19249 bp, 9 predicted proteins | sample Ectturendosymbi2_FD_188042 | JGI IMG/M metagenome (GOLD analysis project Ga0210059, IMG submission 188042) | Ecteinascidia turbinata endosymbiont from Florida, USA - Sample 2 (SPAdes) (version 2) | ecosystem: Host-associated > Tunicates > Ascidians > Unclassified | place: Key West, Florida... | reverse complement strand
ATTCCCTTCATACTTGACAAAACATAGGAATATAATAGAGTTGTGTTCTTGTATCGCTTCTGAATCACGAAAATTTTTCAACCGAGTATTTTATTTGAAACAAATAAATTTCATAACGGGGGGCCCCCTTGCAGCGGGGGGCCCGGGGCAATTGCCCCCGTTGCCCCCCCCTTAATCCGGCCCTGCGTTTGGTAAATAAGTAAGTAAACAAACAATGGATCGTTTGGTAACTAATGGATTAATTTTCTGTGAAGTACATGCTTTACTTTCAGCTTCTGCTATTGCTTAGGCCTATCCTCTAACATTGCTGGTGGTTGTAAAACGTTAAGATTGGCATCGCTTTCAATTACAGGCACACTGATCTGATAACTAGACTTTGACGTTATTTTGGCTTCGTTAGTTTTACTACACTCAGTCTTATCTTCATCCAATGATGATTTTTACGTTTGATGTTAGAGATCAAGCTTGTCTCAAACCATGGGCGTCCGCAGGGGGGGCAAAACGGGCATTTGCCCCCCTGGAAGTTCGGACTAAAACCAAGATTTTTGAAAACCTGAAGTTAGAAGCGAGTTTCCAAGTAATTCACTTAATTGTTGCAATCACAGTTTGTTTGCCGGTATATGACACTGACATTCACACTGCACAAGAGCCAGTTTCACTGTTCTGGTGACACGCAATGATGAGACTGCAGTTCGCTCGTGCCCTTTCCTTTGCCTGCAGGGGCAGGTTGCGAAATTTACTAGGGGATTGTTCTACTGTTGATCTTTATTGCGCAACAATAACATGGCAATAACTCTTCGAAAGTTCCCTTCAAGTTACGGTGGAAGGCATTTCTTCGCACCAGTCCAGGGATCCCACTGCGGGTTTTTTCCACCCAGATCTGCTTTATTAGTCGACCTGGGTGTCAAGAACGTAGCAAGGTTAGATGGCGCTCTGGGCAAGAAGCAAGTTTAGCGCCCCATGTTCGAACCTGAGATCTCTTAGAAGCAAATGCACTTTTCGGAACAAATGCGCCATAGTCAGAGCCTTGTGAAAAGGTGTTGGGCCTCCCCAAAAATCCAGATGGGGCCCTTCAATATCAGCAAGCATTTAGGCAGATGCGGGCTTTTTCGATCCAGTTGCAAATTAGCCCCTTGAGCAGAGCCATTACAAAACCTAACCAAGCTAAACTAATAATCTTGAATCAGGAAGAAGTTCTTAATTAAATAACTTGCATTATTTAAACAAACGTAACCCATTTTTATTGCACATTCAGCAAATAAGCAAGCGCATGCTCCGCATTTCCATAAAAGTTCAAAGTGTCACTTTGTACGTACCGCAAGTCAAACGGTATCAATATTAAAAATGATATTACATGCTTAATCTACCGGATCTGCATTGAGGGCAAAAACCAGAAATGTAAGTCAAGGGTAGAGAGACGGCTCTAACTTACTAATACATTATATATTGTGGGGAACCTACGAATGGTCGGTCCCCCCCGACCGGGAGGTACGGGGCTGCCTTGTCACGGCACTGGTCATAATGATTCGGCGCCCGGGGTATTGCGGCCTTAGCGCCCCTCGTTACGCCCCTGCTGGGTGTCTAGGTTGGATGATGAAAACTCGCGTTTAATCTGTTTTTTTTTAAAGTGATATATTCACCAGCAACTTCAATGTGTTCAATAATATAAGGATAACTTTATATCACAGTGTTTGCATGCGCACATCATGTGAGAAAGTACGCATATCGAATGAAGCAGAACGTGTTCAATCGGTTTCATATCCTTATATAAGATCATTGTCGGGGTTATACATATGATGTTATTGTTTCTAATGCCAGTTGAAGAAACTGGTGAAACAAGCGTTAGGACTGACTGTTTAAATTTCGATGTTTCCCTATGTGTATAAATTAAAAAACAAATTTCAATTTGAGGAAGAAGGCATTGGGCTTGTATTTTTTGTGGGATTTTAGATCCCGCTGCTGTTCAAGATTGCACAAAATTCCCTAGTTTAATAACAAATGTACGCCTACAATTAGTGAAAGATATCGCCAACGGAGTGTGTTACCAGCGTTATGAAAAATGTCTTGAGCAACAAAAAGTCATCCGGATGTTAATGTTTTCGCTGCAGAAGAAAATTTGGAAGAGGAACTATAATTAAATCTGTATTTGATTATCGTTTCAGTTCAAATAAGCACACTCATATGTTTTTGCTCGTAACACAAGCTTTCCGGGTTTTTATTGTACGAATGTGGGATTTTTGGTGTGCAGTCGGGGTTTATTTGAAATCATTGAATGGGAGCCCTGCATGTGACTGCTGAACACAGACATCTTGGCAGGTAATGCAGCGACACAGTGACCGCTGATAGCAATAAGCCACGTATAGTTTTATACTGTGTAGAAAGAAGCATGAGTAAATCTATAGCAGTGCTTCCACAGGTTTAAAAAATCCATTGTTACAGTAGTGTGAGACTGTGATCAACGTGCTCGAGTGAATAGCTTTAATCAATCGCCGGTTCTTATGCAGGCTTCTTTTCACACAGTATAAAAACACGTGATTTGTTAGAATACGTCTACGCAGACTATGGGAATACGTCTTCATCGTTAAGGTTTAGTTCTGACTTCTTAGTGAGCACTACTGTAAGTGCAAAGCCATACTTGCTGTGCCGAGTTTTCGTAATTCATCTGCTCAATTTTTTAAGCCTGCGTGGTGTTCTAACTTTTGAGAGTTGTCCGATAGTCTTGTCAACAGATATTTCTACTTCTCATTGCTTGAAGCAGTTTTGCGAGAGTGTCTAAATTTTTTTTTTTTCACCGCACGTGTTGTTCTGGCCGTTGATTTTTCTTAAATTATGACTATTTGCAGCACGTGCTCAAAAAATAGATATTGAGCAGCTTATAAAAAGAAAAAGTATTTCTGATAGCCGAAGTGTAGAAAACAGTTCAGACAAAAGGTTGAGAACTGAGGTGCAACCAGCACAGACTAATGGGCTAGAAAGGGTAATGCGTTTTGTGAACGTCCATTTGCATTGCATCGTCAGCAACCTGAAAAGCACAAGCAAAATTTCGACGTTGCCCCCCCCTGGAAAAATGTCTGCGGCAGCCCATGTCTCAAACCCATATGTCAGCAGACATGGCATCTTTTTCTCGATTTGCTCATCTCGTTTTTCCTGCTCTACTCTGAGTGTCCTTTTAGCCACCCCACGTTTGTATTGCCGTTGAAGCGGAACGGTCCGGTTGTCTTGTCGAACCGCCTCAGAGGAGAAGTGAACCTTAAATAGTAACTGCAGTGCAGGACGCAAGTGCGGGACGCAAGGAAGACGATGGTAACGTCATAGCGCTAGCACGGTAGGCCTTTCGGCTAAAGAGAGCTGGAAGTCACTTCTAAGCATCGCTTGCTTGGTCTTGCCCTTCTTGCTTCGGCCGTTCTTGCTTGCATGTAGCGGTCGCGCTAGCGTGACTACTACACCGTTGCATTTGGCCTGAATTTATGATATCCGTAATCTCAGGTAGCCTATGAAGCACACTGTTTTCTCACAACGACCAAGGACGACAGCCTTCGCTGTTAACGGAGTTAACCTTTCTAACGGACGTAGCTAGACTACCATGTAACATGCTTTTATGTCCTGCTCTTTTCGTGTTAAAATGCCATACTGTTCTTCCATGATGCCTCAAGCACCTGTAAAGTGTTCTCTTAGTGCACGCATAGTCTGTATATTCCATTGAACGTTGGACAAGAATCATTTAGTGCTTAGACAGGTTATAACTATATTTATTGCCAGCTTTCATTTTAGGGGCCCCTTGACTGCAGGGGCCCTGAAGCCCGTGCCTCACAGGCCTCATAGCTAATATCGCACTGAGTGTATCGCCGTAGCGCTCCTTGGCAAGATCGTTCGCCTCAACTGCCCCAGTAAGAAGCGTATTTCAGGCGTTGTCATGCCGCTAATTGCAGTCGCTGAAATTACAAAAAGATCATTTCTTGGCACATCTCATCCAATTTTTATTGTTCAGTGGGATATATTCAATAAGTGCCGTAAGCTGTAGCCTCGTCATTAGGTCACTTAGGTGGGCTTATCAACATTAAATTTTGGCGGTTGAAGTGAAGAACTCTGCAAAGGTAACGTTGCTCAGTTTCAACACAAGGCTGTTTTACTACATGTCGTAACGTCGTCGTAAAATGACGTTCTTGAAGCGGGGTAGGGCAGTGGTTGGTGTGTGGGTAAATATGAGCTCAGATTGTGGGGTTTGAACTGCAAGTAGAATGAATCAAAGCCAGCCGATAGACAGCGTGAGTTTCGTAAAAGTCTCCTTTGTTCAGCGGAATAGGCCACTTGACATTTTCGGTCATAGAAAAATTCATTTCAACAAGAAAAGCTTGGAAAAGGCGTTGCTCTCATTTTGATGAATTTGAGGCAAGAACCTTAGTCTGAAAACCTAACGCAAGGATAAACGATATGTTTAGATGTGATTGTGGTGAGGGCTTTTGTTGAAAGGGGCGCTAAGCGAAACAGTTGTACAACTTGGCAATGGCTGTACTAAATAAAGTTATTCAACGCAATTACCGTCGAACGTAACACGTTGTAATCACTGCTGAGCATCCAAAAGGCCTATGCCACACCTGGCATGGTTTGGTAATACGGTTTTCAAAATAGACGTCTGTTTGTAACCAGTCCCGTCGCCACGGAGAGCTTTGGTGAGCTAAGCCCCCCAAACAAAACTCCAAGCCTCCCAAATGTTAAATGTGAAACACTATAAATCAGTGGAATTTTTGTCAAATTTTAGAATGCCAATCCCCCTACACAAACTTAAAGTCCCCAAATTGCACACCTTCTGTTGAGGGTTCTGTTGGCAACGAACAAAGACAAGGAAAAACACTACGCACGTGCATGGGCGCAATTTTGTTGTAAAATGTGGGGGGACAGCTTGGTGTGAAACCAATATAGTCATCGGGTCGATGCAGAAATGGCGTTTTATATATACAGATTCCCAATCTTATTTCTAGAGGTGTTTTGATACCAACACTAATCACGCTTTGTCCTTGCAGAGGATTTACATATCAATATACTTAAATTTGTTGCTGGACATGATACGGTAGTTTAGCCTGCTTCCATTAATATCGTATTTGGATGTAAACAAGCACAGCAATATAGTAGAATACATCAATGGGGCTGTCAGTTAGAGTGCACAAAATGCTGAATCGCAATGGTCGCATGTGCATATCACTCTTACAGTAGAACACTTCAGTTTTAATGTACATTTATAAGAAGTGTGAGCTACAACAGCGCGATTAGATGTCTTGTTCAAGTCGCCTAACGTTACAAGGACGATAAATATTTTTCTTGGACATTTCCGTATTTTGAAAAAGCTACAAATCTTTTTAATGCTACAGGGCATCATGCATGCATGCCCCACCCCTCTAAAATCTCCATTGATATCCTCTTACCAGCAGCAAAAACATTTGGGTAATGATTTCAATCTATTTTTACTGTTGGTGGGTCCAGGATGTATCCTTTCAATCTCCCCTTGTTGGCTCCTGCCTACATACCCACACAGAGTTGTAAAAGGGCCTCATTTTGAAGCCTGAACCCGGCCTGAGTCCGAGATCACAAGCCCGAACCCGGCCCGAGCCCGAAATATATCTTTGACGCCCGATTTAGGCCTGGAAGTCAAGTTTATCGAGGGAGTTAAGATTTGCGCATGTCGCAACTGCGGAGTAATAAAAAACGTTGTGTGCAGATGTAGTTGCATAGGTAGGCTACACGATTTGTCACACCGAAAATAGCAACCACCTTGACCAAAACATTGGTATAATCTGGCACAAACGCAGCATGTTAGTCAAAGATAATACTGCGGAATATATTGTTTCTCAAAGAAAAAAGAAACTATCACGAAAAGATCTACGATGGCGCTATAGACATAAAAGAAACTTTCGAGGATAGCTCTGTGCTGTGGATATGAAAAGTCGGCTCGTAGGCTTCTTAAAACAGGCCAAGAATCGCGTGATTGATCTTTTCGACGCAACGCCGTCGCGTGCTAATTTCCTCACCGCTCTCGCCTTCTCAAAAACAGTGTGAGACTAATTCCAGAAGAGAATAAAAGAACGCAGCAGTGTTTGCAAACAGAATTAGCTGAAGAAAAATCACAATCAATTCACTCACAGAAGTTAGCGCGGTGAGCACAACAAATCTATGTCACAAAAGAAAAAAGTCGTTACTCTTAATGTTATAAAAAAGTTTTGTATGCAGGCCCGAAATATTTTGACAAACTTAAGCCCGAGCCGACCCGAAAAGCCCGGCCAGACTTATACGTCTGCACCATATCAAAAGTTTCATTCTAAGAGTTCTACTTGCATAAAGATGCAAAAATATATTTGAGATTAAATCCAAATGCACAACGGTGAATTGGCAAAAAAGTACCAAGTTTCATCTTCAACATGAAAAGAATGTCCAACAAAACTAGATGTGATGTACCTGTAAAGCAAATGCTTCGCACTTTGATGAAAACATTGCTGCATTGTGGGTTTGGTTAAACTCAAATAAATCAGATGACTTACGAACCAACGCATGCAGCACAAGCACAAAGTGTAAGAGTCACGGAAAAAATATCTTCTAGATTTGTTGGTCACCATTGTCGCAACATTAAAAAAAGTTAGGATAAATGTATATATTACCTTATTTCCGAATCAAGTCCCTACGTTTTGAGCTATAGGTCAATACAGGGTTGCCAGATGAAAATTTCTGTAAAAAGCCAAAAAATGCTAAAAAGAGGCCAGAAAAAGGCAAACCGACTGTTTAAATGCCAGAAAAAAGCCAAATTTTATTTGTGGTATTGCCATTCCTTTGTTACAAAAACATCTAAATTAAAAATATCAAAAAATATTTTCTTTGAAATTAAGATTAACTCTTGCTTGGCATTGTACTGGAGCACTGATCTTCCCTGACTTTTCATGGTTCGTGAAATTGCACACTTTGGCTAAAATGGTGCCACGGTTTCCATACTGATCCATCAGCAGCTTTCTGCACAAAGTCTCTTCCATTCACTCCTGTACTTACGATCAAAATCATAAGTGCCCTTCCACTTTGACGCAATAATCACATTTCTATCGCAAAGACACAGACCTGTCTGCAAGCGTTAAGACTGTTTAGCGCTTACAACACAATAGACACTACACAATGTAGTGAGTGCACACATTTCCGATATTATAGGAAAATTGCTATCGAAGTACTGTAAAATATGGCTTGGCTGTTTATCCGTGATGATCGATGTTTCTCTCACTTTGGGAATAAACCAATGCTCAACCAAATCAAATTTAATGCTTGACTCCAACATCTGGCCACGGGGTTGAGGTGTTGTGAGTTGAGTACGAATGTATGTGACTGGGCTATGCTCAATCACAGCGGGTCTACTATTGATCGGCTTAAGATTATTGTAAAATGGGGAACTTTTCGCCCATGAAGAACGTTAGGCCACGTAACCGGCGGGCAAGCTGGCCATAAAATTTGTTACCTGCTAAACCTGCCAAACGGATTTTGAAAACCTGCTAGAAAAACAGCTAACTGCTAGATTGAAAATTTTACAGCTAACAGCGAGATAATCCTGGTAGATTTAGCAGCAATTTAGCTAAAATGGCAACACTGCTTGCATTTAACTGGTGACCGCTCCTTTGCCTGCAGAGGCAGATTGCAAAACTTGCGGCCAGGATTGTTCTACTGTTGGTTATTATTGCGTATCAATTGCATGGTTTCAAATTTTCAAAGGTTAACTTCAAGTTAGGGTAGTTGGCGTTTTGCCGCGTGTGACTGCTTGAATGGCTGCACGCAGACATCTTGTCAGGTAATGCAGCGAGACAGTGACTGTTAGTAGACAGTGTAGCCACACTGTTGTTATGGAAAAGTACTAGATTTCATGATAAAAAACACAAATTCACAAAAAAACACTAGATTACAAATAAGTTAGCTGTAGACACAAAAGGCAAACTTACACACAATGAAAATGGCTAGAAAACGCGTTGCAATGCAAACAAAGACATTACGCAACTCACTGCAAACTAGAGACAAAGAAAACGGGAGATAGCAGCAACGCTTGTATTTGTTTGCACAGGTTACTTAAATTTTTAACAGATGACCGCAGTGGCTTCATAACGGTTTAACTCAAAACAGATTATATGCTCTTGTGTAATTTAAGATGTAATTAGGTAGAACTTTTAGCAAATTACAATTGCTCAAAATCAAGAAGTCTCAATTACAGCTACAATTACAAAAAATTGTGTTAATTACATTCAGCTCACTCATAAACAAGCATTAGGTAGGTATGAAAAACCACTAGAACATTGGATGAAACGCAAAAACACTAGATCCACTGGAAAAACACTAGGAGTGGCACCATTGTTGATAGCGGTAAGGCACGTAATTTTATACTGTGTGGAAAGAAGTGAAAGTGCAGCAATGCTTCCACAAATTTGAAAAACCCAGTGGAAATCAGCCTTTAGCGTGAGACTGTGAGTGTGACCATTGTGCCTGAGTAAATAGCTAAACAAACTACGCTTATGTGCAGGCTTCTTTTCACACAGTAGCCTATAAAACTACGTGACTTGTTGGAATACGTCTATGCAGGCTTATGGGAATGCGTCTTAATCATAGGTTTAGTTCTGGATTCAGAGTGAGTTTCGAGGCGTTTGCAGCTCTTGTTTCCAAGTGACGCTGACAAATCTTGCTACGTAAAATAAAGTCATAATTTGTAGTTGCGCTAAAGACCATGGAAAAGCTTTTTTTTAAAGAAGTATCCTGCTTTGAAAATCTACAGATACCCTATTGTGTAAATTATCGTAATATACCTCTTGCTACTGCTACCAAAGAAGCGCATTTTTGTGACTCTTGCCGTAACACGGGGCGTTTTCTTTGTGGTGTATAAAGGGACGTGCTCAAAAAATAGATATTGAGCAGCTTATAAAAAGAAAAAGTATTTCTGATAGCCGAAGTGTAGAAAACAGTTCAGACAAAAGGTTGAGAACTGAGGTGCAACCAGCACAGACTAATGGGCTAGAAAGGGTAATGCGTTTTGTGAACGTCCATTTGCATTGCCTCGTCAGCAACCTGAAAAAAATAAGCAAAACGTCGACGTTACCTTTCACTGGAAAACTTTCTGCGGACGCCCATGGGCCTCTCAGCATCTTCAATGTGCAGAAAAAACAATGTAAAGTCAAGTGACTTCAAACAATTTACATTGTGAAATGGTCTTTCAAGCGGGAGCAAATTTCCAGACAAAAAGTGGAATTTAACTTGCTTTCAGCAAAAAAGCTTTTTGTATAGCATGTGCGAAATATAGGGGCCAGATTGTGATAGAACGCGAACTAATATAGGAGCAAGAGGCCCGTTTTTTGAGACCATTTGTTGTACACATCAAATATCGCAATTGTTCAATTTTCAGGGCCCCTTTATGCGATTTTGTCTCTGGTTCCTAAATTTTAATACCCATCCCTGGCTGAGAGTCGTACATGTTGGAATTTTTGTGACTTTTAATGGCAGTTATCACGACTAGGAAGCGGAGTCGCATTGTTACGCTTTCAGAAAACTGAAACTATACCCAAACAGCCATTAGAAACAGTTGCAAAAGGTATGCAATAAAGACGAATTTTGATTTACAGAAGGACTTGATGCATGATGTAATTAAGCAGTTCACATAAGCTCAAGTAAGGTACGACCCCGCCCATACTAGCTGGAGGCTGACAGAAAAGCTAAGAAACCGCTGAAAAGGCAGCTTCTTACTCAAAAAATGAAAACAAAAAATTAGAATGTGCAGACAAACAAATATTGTACTGTAGAAGACTATGTAATTGCAAGAAAAGTCATTCCAAATATGAGAAGGGCATTTCCTGATGGTGGACGAAAATTCCAATCGGACATTGCCCCATGTCTTTCATCTAAAAAAGTGAAGACGATTTTCAGGAAACAAAAATGGAGTACAGGTATGTTAGATTGGCCTGGAAACTGGCCAGATCTTAACCCATTGCGAATTTGTGATCAATAACAAAATCTCGGTTACAACAAGTGTATTACACCACCATGACCAAGCTGATGGAGGCCATTATTCCAATGTGGTTTCGGGACAGTAAATCAAAGAAAACTGTCAAAAAAGTAAAATCAATGCCGAAGTGAGTAACTAAGTTCTTGTCCTCCTATTACTGTATTAGTTTTGTAGATTTATTAAATTTGCTTTGCTGGTGAGAATTGCTATAGCCTACTATCAGAGTTAATATTTGATAAAAAGTTGTGAGATTCGCAAAGCAAACTGTGTAACGTGCATTCTTTGAGATCAGCCTTAGACCCTTTGAAATTAACTAATCACATTGGTAAATGGTTATATTTCATTTTCTAGTCATAGTATTGGAAAGCTAATGAAGGTCTCAATCAGTTATGATTTATAATTTATTAAGGGGGCCCAAAATAGGTCTCGCACCAGCAAACTTTTTTCCTCTCAAGGGCCCTGGCAGATGTATTGGCCACAAGTAAACTTGCCTACATTTTCGTCTTGTTTCAACAAATTCATCAAATCAAGTAATTATTTAGAATCTAGATTTTTAAAACTACAGTTGAATATATTTGCTGTGAGATAATTTCTGCAAACGATATTGCGAGTGGTGAAGTTGTCAGACACAAGAGACTGATATGAATGTTAGGATAAGTCAAGTCCAGTTCGGTTTTTATGCAATTTCCTTGAGTAAGTTCGAAAAGCTGAAAAGTTCGAAAATTATTTCACTAAAGTAACAGAGAAGGTCCGCGGTTCGATTCTCAACTACGGTCTACATCTTCAATACAGCAGTAGCTTTCCTGTTACAGTGCCACGCACAAATGCCAACTAAAGACATCTTTTAACTTTTTGTAATATTTCCTAGAATTCGCTTAATTAGAATATTTAGGTTATTTTACTTGGCGACAAAAGAACAAAAGAAAGAAATTGGCTTTTCCATAGCTACAAAAACGGCTTAATGTTGACTAAACCTCTTCTTAATTCCTTTTTCTCTAAAAACGTAACTCTTGGTCAGCATCATTTTGCTTAGTTTATTAATCTTTCGGTTGCTTTCGTTGTAAAAATCCAGAAAAGGTTTGTTGATAAATTTGTGCGATGAACCAGATGTTATAAATTTTTGTTTGACGTTTTCGGCCGCAGATTGTTCATCAAAGCAATTCTCCTTTTCTTCATTAATAATAACAAAATATGTAGTGGGGTCAGGAAAATCTAAATCTGTGAGAAAACTATCCTGGTTTTCATGCGAATTTTGCCAACAAGATAGACTCAAAAAAACTTATCTGGACAGAAAACCAGCTATACAAACTGCCTGAACCGTTTAACGAAGTTGTATCTTCTTCTGTTTCAAATCGTTTTGAATTTTTCTCTTATTTCATCCCAAAAATTAGTGACTTTATGACATTAGCAGCAACCGCTACGAGCGAGAATGGCGAAAAATTAAACAATGCCGCGGTGATCACACAAATCGTGCATGGTAACGAAATAACTCATGAAAACAGTCGCATAGAGGAATAAAACTCAATCAGCAGTATGCGCTAATTGCTTGTCAAAAAGTAGAAAACTCCAAGTTGTCATTGTAAAAACTTGCTGCGAAACAGGATAAACTCGGTTATATCATCATAAATGCAACAAGTTAGGTTGACAATTGTTTTGGAAAGAGAAAAATTGAAAGACTGTTTCGCCTATTCGATCAAGTACTGCTTTCTTTTCCAGTTTCAGTCGATAGATTGACATCATAGGAAGTATTTCGTTCCCACCGATGTCAGAATTGCCGTTAATACGTTCTTTTACGCATTGTAAGCCGCTACGTTGCTACGTAAAGCGTAAGACAGCGGTTCTCAAATTATGGGTCGCGCCAAGGTGATTCAATCTATCAAAACGAACTTTTTTCTTTTCATTTTTCAAGTTCTTTCAATTCCGTCATTGACTGAATTATTGCATCATACGTATTTCATTTGGTTTCGTCTTATCAAAACCGGATTATTGCATCATAATGGTTTTCCGAGAGTTTTAATGGCAACGCAGCTACTAGCCAACTAGCTGCTAAGTTAAGATTCGTTGAGTACGGAAGTATTCAGTAAATAGGTCAGTGGAGTACCAGGATTGATAGTATACGAAAGTTCACTTATGTAGTAGTAGAGTAGTTTGAAACATTTTCGCTTCCTAAGCACGTAGAATACATTTTTTCGATGTTTTAGGCTTGGGTCGTGAAATGTTCATTAAACTCAGATTTGGGTTGCACTAAAAATAGTTTGGGAACCGCTGGTACAAGAGAACGTATTAATGGCAGTTTTGACATCGGTGGTTACCTTGCACTGGAGATAACCGACGTAGCTACACTGATGGTGTTTTGATATTGACTCAGCATGACAGATCGCTCGCCAGTTTAAACAAACTTAAAACGTGACCATCCTGAACATTTACTCAGCAGCATCTTTTGGGTTTCCAAGAGTGAGTGCTTTTATTAAAGATTTACTCACAGAAAAACGCAGCTCTATATCTATACCGAAATTACGCGCCTAACCTTTGTGACGTGCTTTTCCTGTTCGTGGACCAGGTCCAGAACGGATATCTGCCATTTTCAGCTTGGGTACTGTGATGAGCTAGTTCCACAATAAAGCAATGCAGAATATTATAATACATCATAAAAAACAAAATACACTGTACAACTATGAATTTGCTAATGATCTTTTAGAGTTCAACATGGTTTCATGACTTATGTCTCCTGGCTAAATTAAAGATTTAGCTTGAAGATTTCACCATTTTAGCAAATCAGTTTCACTACTGCTTTTTTCACTATTGTCTGAAAGGATTTGGATATCTTTCTTTTTCAAAGTCTTGAGTCATTTCTTCATCTTTGAGCTGTCAGAGCCAGAGAAACCGGCTTTTGTGGTGTGTGCACATTTTACTGGCAAGTAAACTGTCATCGCAAGAATAAATCAGTTGATCGGAATTAAACAACCGGCTTCAGGTTTCCTAAAGTGTTGGTTCTTTGCCTCCAATTTTCAGGGGGCAGTGTTCGCTTTCTCCCCTGCGTGCGTCGATGGAAACGGTGTTTCTCTATTTGTTACGAGGCACCAGTTTATTGGAGACTTTGGCGCCAATTTTTGTGAATTTCTCAACAGAAAAAATTAATTTCAACCATGCTGAATGTAGCAAGTCAAAACTTTGGTTTTGATAGATGTCCTTGGCTTTTTCCACATTAACTCACTAGCGATATCGCACCTCGTATGACTAAGGAAGAGATTTTACATTTCTCAGAAATTAGGAGCCGATTCTACGACTGCGAAGCTTGGCAGGGGTTAGTTCACATCACATTCCTTTGAAAATTGTTTCGCTCGAGTAAGTTTTCATTTTGTTTGGTACTCGAGACGGCCCTGACCGAACTCAGGGACACTATAGACCAGAGTGCCCAACGGATTTTTGAACATGCCCCGCACAACCATGTCGAAAGTGGGAGGTCATCCTGAAAAATATACATTTCATTATTTGAAAGGCGAACTCTCAATCAGGCGGAGGAAGTCTAATTACTCGCATAAATATACTCCCATAAACAGCGGAGGAAACCCCAGCGTTTAACCTCGTTATCAGTTTGCCCCCATTAAACATCGAGCAGATACCAACTTGGCCTTTGCGTGCGCCCCACGTCAGGAATCACTGGTTCACACTGACTGCGGCTTGATAATGCATATGCCGAAAAACCGTAAAACTTCCCTGGATTGGTTCCAGGTCAGATGCTAATCTACATTTGTCTTGACTGCGTTAAGATTGTGTTTAGCATGATGCCAAGTTCAGCTTCAGTTTCATTTTACTCGCTTTATACTTCCTCTGGAGTGTCACGAATGGTCGGCGGCGCTTTTACGCGCCGGAGCTCGGAGGTCAAGTGGCTACTTTCGTAGTGAAAGCTGCTTTGGTGACAAGTCAATGCACACGTACGCAGCTTAGAGAATGTTGGTGTTAAACTTGCTCTGTGCAGTGTGATACGACACTTGACTGCAGTTTCCGATGAAGACCAAAGTCCTGAACGGTTGAACAATTCAAATTAACATCAATGCGTATAGGTGTAGGGGACGGGGGCGTGGGGGCTGCAGACCCCCATCTGTTTGGTTTTCGGGCAAAAAACATTTCAAATGTGGATATTTTTTTATCGAAATTGTAATCTTTTTTTAGATTTTTGGCAATTTAACTCTTCACATGTATTAGTATGGTGAATATTGTATTACACGTGCTTTTTATTATTTCGAGAAGCTAGATTTAACATTTTTCGAAAAATTTACTTTCTGGGCTCGAACATACTTTTTCGGGCAAAACGCTGAGTCCCCAGATTTTTGTGGCCCTACGCCCGTGTCAATGTTAATCAGACAACGTCTTTTTTTATTCAACAAAAAAACAACAGACTTTGTTTTTTAAAAAGCTAGACACCATGATGCAATGAAAGTTTGAAAACTTTTTGCTTAGTTTTTACGCCCTGCTCCGGCAGGGCAATACGTAAGCAGTGGTGAACGTTTGCTTAGAATTTTGGAAGTAACCCCTCTGTTATGTAACGTGAAACATGAGAGCTGTTTTCGAATGCGAAGACTGTAATTTGATGTGAATATTTTATCTTTTTTCGCACTTCATCCTGAGGGTCAGTTTGATGCAATATGCTTTTCCTGTGTTCATTAGGCCCTGAACGTATTGTCAGTTAAGATTCGAGATTACTTACTTTCTGTACGCAGCCGAGGCGCATGAGGCCTACGGATCAGAAACCAGTGCATCGCTGAGCGAAGCACACGAACAAGCGTGCATGACACGTGTGTTCGCGTGCAGCAGAGCTGACAAAAATTAAAAATATTGACATGGTTTTCACAAATAGTTGACAAAACCTTTATAAAAAATGTTGGTTGTTTATTTAGGATTTTTCACGTTCTTTCGAATGGTACATTCCAAAAAACGCTATTGGTAAACTTTTGGCGCAAAAGTGAAAAATCGTATTTTTTCAAACTTTGAAAAAATGCATTTTTCGCCCAAACATTGTTACCCGCAAAACAAGGATGAGTGACTTTTTTGGTGTTTGTGGTTAGTTGTAGTCCTTGTACAGTGGTGTATAGTGGATGCAACCATTCGCATTGCGAGTTGCCATTGTGTACCATGTACCTTTTCCAAGCCATAAAGCTGCTTCGAAAATGCGAACAGGCAAGTGTGAAGTCGATTTCTTGAAATAACTGAAAATTGCCAAATATTCCCTAGAAATAAATTAAAAAATTGCATTTTTCTCAAGCATTTCAAATATAAACATACATTCTTGGGGCTTGTCAGAAAGATCGCTCGAAAACCTTACTAACAATGTCTCACTTGTCGATGTTGCTTGCAGTGGTTTGCGAGTTATCGCAAAAACCGCGTCAAAAAGCTGACATATCGGCTTCTGCGGTCCTTAAAACAGGATGACATTTTAATAAGCAAACACATGGGTCGCTGAAAATTGATTTTGCCTAGCGCGCTAGAATGGCTTGATCCGGTCCTGTTTCCTTGGCCCCCCTAACTCCAACCATTGTGACAAATCACATTCACATTACCTCTGAAAAATATGCATATCCTTTTGGTGAAGAAAGCTTGAATTATTAAATCCGTCAAGCTGTTAAAACCTCTGCGTAATGGTTTGCCCGCATTTTGTTCAAGCCGATCGAGCATTTATCAGACTGGGTCAAAACAGCATTTCTGGCGTGCATCCAAATGTGCCACGACGCAACCCACTCAACCGTGATGTTGCTCACACGGGTTTTCGAACACGCTTTAAAAAAAAAACGGAGTCGCGAGGCGGCAAGTGAAAGTCTGATGCCAAGCTGTACGTGTGCATCCGCGTCATCCTGTTCGGTAGAACAGCCCTTGTGTGAAAGCCAGGATTCCGACAGGCGTTGTCGATATACTTCTTGATTGCTGGTCATTTTACTTATCGCGGTTTTCATGTTTCGATTCGCTGGTTCACTAGGAAATGAGACGAGCAGTGCTGATCAGTGTATTTGTCGATTGCAAAGGTCAAAGTTTACGTGTCGTATGTTGGTGCGTGTGTGTTACAGATAAAGTATTTGAAGGACGAAACGAGGCGCGGCTTTTACAGAAATTTATGCAATAAGGGCGTTGTTTTTTTCTCCAATGGGAGATGAATTTACAGCTTGCTCATAATCCAAAACGTTATGCAATATTTGGGTTGGTATTGGCCCTTCTCCTTGCTTTTGTTTGAGCTGCTTTCAGAAATGACTTGCAACCCTGCTTTAAATTTGCTAGACGAACGCATGCTTTTTATAAAACTAGAGCCACTTATCATAGATTGCTTTGGGTTTATGAATAAATATATCTTGTAAAATCCGTACTTTTTACAGTGCCTTAGAATTTCTTACAGATCTTTGCCTGCAACTCTTTATTAGTTAAAATTTTGTCGAAACAGTTTGATTACTGCTGTTGTTATGAAAAACATACGTGAAGTAGAAGCTTCACTCACATACAGTCTTGGCTATAACGTCCACACAGACACACATATATCTTTTTCTTAAGTTGCTGTCTACATATGGCTACGGTATAGTATGAACTTTCCAATAAAATTTTACGCTGCTGCAATGTATGGGGCTCTTTTGAAACCCGACGTTCGTACAGATCTTTCCTAAAGTTGAGCACTCAAGCCTACTTTTCATAAACCTGTTGCGCTGATACTCTGGTTCAAAGCACGTTTAACCAACGTGCAATACAGACCGGAAAACGTCAGAGGATGCGGTGGTTGGTAGAAGAAACTAAAATAACGCAAGAGAAAGTTTGAGAGCACCTTCGTCGAGGAACAAAATTTAAATTTTGTTTTACCTGAAAACGATCGATTTGAGTATCACCAGATTTCGGTCAGGAGCGCAAAAAATCTATACAAATATATGCTGAATGTCGTTTGTGTTTTTCAGATCACTTGGCTTGTGCAGTAATTGGTCACATGAAGCTCACCTTCAGAAATGTTCTTCCACTTCTTTCCCCCTTCCCACAAATGCATAATTTTTAATAACAGCAAAACTGTTATGTAACGAATTTATGCTTGACTAAAAAGTGCTTATCATGGAAATCGTAGTCGACAGCGATGACGGCACCGTGGCATCTACCAGTATCAACGTGGTAAGAGATTTTACTGTAATGTTTGTGATCAGTACTATTATTCTGCATTTTATGTTTTAAAATTTTTACGTCTGTTGTTGCAAGCGCTGCCAGCTAACTTTCCAAAACTGTTTTTTGATTTGTTGATCCAAGCATAAACTGTCCAAACTTACAGTATACGAGACGAGTTTGATTGTTTGCATTAGGATATGCCAGGTTTATTTGATGAATTTTTCGTGAAATTCGAGGAAGTCTTGGAAACCTAATGGGTCCATGGATAGTGTTGGAGGGAACGTTTTAAAAAGGGGGAAGCACAAACGCACGTCAAAATATACGAAAATTTTTTGTAATTTGAACTGACAATTGTGACGCCACATGCATTGAACTATGACGTCATTAACTTTTGTCAGTATGTTCAATCAATTTTATGCAATGCTGTGAAAGCCGTCAACGACCCCTATCTACACGTCTCCAACCAAGGCCTTCATGAGAAAACAGAAGGCCTTACTCCAACCAATGCTATAGTGCAAAGAATGATAGTGACTCTCATTCCCTCTCGTCCGTGTCACCGAACCTCGTGTTTTAAAAGGCGTATCGCGCCACCGCGCACGAGGTGCGTCCGATCAAATAATTAATTATCTGCACTGCACTCTTCGAACACCACACTGCTGGAAGAAAGCCTGCAGCCGCTTCAAAGCATAACATAAGAGCATGTATTAAATATAATTTACTTGTAATAAAAACAATAAATCAAAACAACTGAAGCCGAATTTTTCCAGGGCCTAGGCCTAAAGCCTTAGTAGCCTAATGGTTAATCTGGCATTGCATGGACACCAAGTTAAGATTTCTTGTTTACATAAAAGTAATGGGTAACTTTGAAACATACAGTATTGGCAGCCACACGCAATTCGTGTCGACGGTAAATCGCGCATTTTTTTAAAATGAAAAAGTCACTGGTATTTCAAGTCATAACAGGTTTAGGTTGAGTCATATTCGATTTAAGCTCCTCACAAATCAATTGGGAAAAGTTTAGCAAATTTGTTGATTCGTTTCATGAAAATCCAAGAATTACGATGAAAAATAACTTTGTTGTTATTTCCATATGTGCTTCAAATACATAAAAACAAATTGGGGCAGGTATTTTGTTGTCCTATTTCTTTCCTTATCAAGCAGTATCTTTTTTCATCCTGGTCACTTGAAACTCACGCGGATGGATCTGTATTACCTTTACAAAGTTACAACATCGGCTGTTTCAGCGGTTCCGTGCGTCACAAGAAACAAACTAACGTCACTTGGTTTTGGGTTTTCCTTTAACCTCCTCGACCCCTCTTGAGAGTAGAATAAAAAATAAGTCAAACGTTGGAGTGCAACTTTTTATACTGCTAATGCCTTTGAAGCTGCTATACAACGGAAGTTTGCGCACTGGGCACGCTCGAAAGACAAAGAAGGTAGTTGAATGTTAGGTGCAGATGCATTAATACAATGTCAGTCATAGGTAGCCGCGCTTTTTATTTGTTCTCAGTGACGGCAGTTGTCGGCTGGCTGAATCCTGAAATTTGCTTCTTGCTCGGGCAGTTGAGGTGAGCGCTCTTACCCAAGAAGCGCTACGACATTTCGCACAGTGGCTGTGGGTCGAACATCCAACCTTCTGATTGAGAGGCAGACGCTGTACTATTGAACTATCGCCGCCCACCTGCGCTTTTGAGAAGTTTGTTCTCATTCAGATTTTTTCTTATTCAGATCAGCTCAAATCGTATGGCTTATTTTCTTAAGGACATATTTGTTTTGAGCGTACAATATACAACAAATTGTATTGTTTTGAGTGTTGAAGTTTCAACCTGCAAAACGCCCAGGTAGCTCTAGTCAAGTCAGTTTATTTATGCATCCCGACCAAGCACAGAATACTTCATCAGGAATACAGGGACAGGAAGCGAAGGCCGTAGCTGTCATTTACGTCACTGCCCCTACAAGTTCACGCAAGACAACAAAATACAAATGAAACACCATAGCATAAATGCAACAAAAAACATGCATAGTAAAGACAGTTATTCGGCTGTCAACAGTCGTCACATAAACACATTTTGGAAGCACTTCCACTGCCAAAAGTCCATTCCAAATCGTATTCGGAAACACTGCTTC
>Ga0210059_1006168_pt1 | contig 19249 bp, 10 predicted proteins | sample Ectturendosymbi2_FD_188042 | JGI IMG/M metagenome (GOLD analysis project Ga0210059, IMG submission 188042) | Ecteinascidia turbinata endosymbiont from Florida, USA - Sample 2 (SPAdes) (version 2) | ecosystem: Host-associated > Tunicates > Ascidians > Unclassified | place: Key West, Florida... | reverse complement strand
ATCTGTGACGCAATAAGCTGAGCCGAGGTTAAGGCGGGTCAAGGCGCTCAGATTGCACAGGTCGAGGAACGCGTTGACCTGGGCCGAGGACACGATGTCGCCGCCGCCGACCCACCTCAGGTTGAGGGTCTGCATCAGGGCGCCCTGGCCCCCGCTGTCCGCCCGGCGGCATCTGGCCGCCAGGCTTTCCAAAGCGTTGTCGTTGATCTTGTGCCAGTACGACGAAAGGTCGAGACGGATCAGCTGACTGGGGTCGTAGCTGTGCGCGCGGAACGTGCGACACACACACGCCGCTCGACAGAAGTCGGGAAACGGGAGGTAGCTGAAGATGGTGCGGATGATCTCGTCTGGCAAGATGCTGAAGTACCCGTTCGAGGTCACGCCCTCCTGCCACGGTACTTGTGACGAGTTGACGGGCGAGTCAGGCTGAGTAGGGGTGGCGGCGAGTCGGGCGGCCTTGTAGTCGACCTTGGAATCCAGGTAGGCCAGCTCTTCGGCGCTTGAGCTCGGTGTCAGCGTCTGAGATATTGAAAGGCGTTCCAGGGCTTGACTGGGGGGATCCACCGACGACGAGGGGGAGTAGGTCGAGGTACCTGAGCAAGGAACCAGACAAATGTAATCGCGACATTGAATTGAGGTAGCAACGCAAGGCGGGAAACGATTAAAAGAGCACACAGTACAGATTTTCAAATGCTACAACTTCTACACAATATGGTCGTCGGTATTATTCTTGCAAGCTGATAAGCTTTGAAGTGAACCGAGTGCAGTTTTCTGTGACGGAGTCCAGAGTCCTGCAGCCCTCCTTTTGCGAGTATCGAGTCGATCTCGAGTCCATTAGCGAGACTTACATGATCCAATTCGAACCACATCGTTTTGTGTGAAATATTCGCTATAAGCATGATTTGGAGAAACAAGTGTTTATGTGGAAAGATACCAGTATTGAATCTCAGTCTCGTCGCAACTTTTTCAGGTCAACAATACATCACTATTGACTCATGATCAACCATCAGGTCCTGCGCAAAACACTCTCAGCCTGTGACACTTCATGACGATGTCACACGCAGATAAATGCGCAAGCCACACGAGGCGATGAAGGAAACCGGATATGGACGTCATGGGGAAACAGAGCGTTTCTCACTGAAGCATCTAAGGATTTCGTAGCAAGGCTAGCACTAATACTGCATGTCAAAGTTTTCTGATGATACCACAGTTTTCGAATCTCAATATTCGAAAAAACTCTTGATTTTTGGATTCGAATACTGAAGGATTCGAATCCATAGGATTCTATATTCCATCATATGCATCCCTAGTGGATGCGCACTGTTAAGGATTTCGTCGCCGAGCACTTTGAAGCCGATTTCTTTTCCAAAAGTGGAAGGACGGATATGTCCGCTTTTGAAACGTGACAAGGAGGTAGCGCTGCTCTGCGTTTGGAACTTACAAAGTCGTCGTAAAACAAGGAAACGCTAAAAAACAACCATCGGCGTCTTCATCATGGTGTGTCATCTTCAAACCTTGTTTGACCTTCGCATTGATCGAGGTTCGGAAAAAAATCTTCGCAATGTTCCTTAAACTTTTATCAAACGCGACCCTCAAATAAGCTCTGCGAGGTGTTAGCCGGAAATCAAAATTTGGTGATCGCACGAATAAATGAAACAAGAAAGCTACAAAAATCTTAGAAATTCAACTTGCGAAATTACTTCACGGGGCAAAACTCATCCAACGACGCTTTGGAGGTGTTCGAACCCCACTTTATGCACTTCCGGCTGTACCTGTTAGTTCCACTGCGTCGATTTCAGTGTAGTAGTCCAGATGGACGCTTGAGAACTCGATTCGTATTATCCTCGTACGATGCTTGATCTCCCGAAGGATAGGAGCGAACATCCGCGCTTCGCGAGGAAGGTTCTTCCTCGGATTGGTGTTCTCCCACAGAACCTCCCAATGTGTGTAACTGTTCATCAAAGGCAGCGGAACAACCTTCCCTCTGATGTCGAGGTCGACGCCGGTGTTTACGTCATCGCTGCGATGAAAATACGGTCGACTTTAAAAGAGCAAAAGAAGTGCTCGCGTTGCTGCACAAATGTTTTTGAAATAACAAATGCAAACTTTAAACAATATGTCGTTTCAAACTAGGTCTTCAGCATGGTCTCCCTCAAAAAAGTTTGAATTACTTTGGACGGATAGCAGCAAGAAACGAAAAACAATGACAATAATATTCGTGTTTTAAGTATGCAGCAGCAGGCCCTTGTGATGTTGCCGTTTAGTTTGAATTCAAAACTCAGCCTTTCTCGGAAATGGACAAACGTCCTGCGCACGAATCAGAGCAGAGGAGTAAAGCACCAGTGACGGAGTGTGCCACAACAGGAAATTACGTCATAGTAAATAAATTGCGGCAACCTTTCCCTTGCACGGGCACCAGGCACTGAAACATCGAGCAATACACTGTTTCAACACATTTGTTGTTGCTAAAATGATAACAAGAAAACGGATGAACACTGTTCTGTGCGTTCGGCATTGCCGAATCTTGCGCATGACATCATTTCACATGCAGTGAAAAAGACGTTTGCTTTCACGGCACTGCCGGTGACGAAAGGCGTTGCCTGCGCTGCTCAAACGCATCCGAATCTTGTCATGTCATGTTTATCAAACAAGGTTCGTGTTTGCGTTGACCTCTGTTCGCCCCACTGACATATCGTACAAAAAAGAATGAAATGCTTCGGCGCACACACCTCGTCGCGTCGTGCACCGGGAACTCTTGACAAAGCGCCAAGATTCTGACAACAGCTCCGGGGTTGTATGTTTCGTAAATTGCAATGGACCAGGGAAAAACGGCTTGGTCGAACGCCAGGTCAATGTAGTCTTGACTTATAAATCCTGAAGTCCTGCGAGTGTGTCAAACAAACACAGTACTACGTGTCACCATATATTGCAAGCGAGGCGTGGGTCAACAGGCTGCGGTCATTTGCACGACAACAGAAAAAGCGCAGAATCACTACGATAGTGGTAAGACGTAATTACCGCTGATAAATCAACTGAACAGAAACAAACAACATAACATGGAAATGGTAAATAACGGTAGATATTAGAATGAAGGTGTTTTCCTTCAACAAAATTTTTAGCTGTGCTGTTACGAGCACAAAACATATGAACAATGTTTCTTAGATACTCGGCAACTCACCGAGGGCGTGTATCATCTGTTTTATTTTTGTCTGCATCCCACCACGGTCCATACGTTCTTAGAACAGCAGCCTGCGTAAAATCTCCATACTTCGGAAAAATTTTTGGTTCACCAATTATGTTGCTGATAGAATAGGAAAAGCTTCTTTTTGTTTCGCCTCCATACTGAGAACTGAAGTCAACGATTCCAACGGCATACTGCTTGATATACCGCGGCTGATTTTCTTTCATTTGTTTGTGTTTGGTGCGTTTGGGTTTTACCATGTGCTTTTTCAATAAATTTGCAACAACTTCACATGCATGAAAAAGACAAACATGAAAAGCATGGATTAAGAGGAAACACTCAGGAACCATCTAATTTCACCAAGAAAAGCATGTTCTTTGTTTACTAAACGCTAAAAAAGCTTAATTTTACATTGTGGTAACTGCATATTCAACAGACAAGTCAAAGTTTCAGTTGGCAACCACAGAAACACCACAGCTGATTGAACAATAGGAACAATGAGTTCATCCACAATTACAGTAGGTTTGTAGGTGAAAAGAAGCCTAATTGTATCTCCTAAACATAATTAAGAACAATCAACTGAAGCTTGTCCTAAACAAGGCATAAGCTAAATATAACACATGGTGGATTGTGTTAAAAATGATTTCTCTAATGATGCATTTGTATATTGCAATAAAAGTGAATAGTTTGCAGTGATTAAACTTCCTTTCAGCAAAACAAATTGAGGCACTAGATACCTTGTCTAGACTTCAAAACGATTTTTTTCGCAACAAATTTATCTTGCTGTTTTTTTGCTGAAACAACAAGTGAACCAACATTTTGTTCTGGTTGGAAATGTCCACAGACATTGTCAGCAATTAATGGAAGTTTCATAGGTTGTTAGATCTTTTGTGCATCTAAATGCAATATTGCGATTACACAATACAATTATACAATGGTATACAGTGGTTGTAATGTTTTCAAGACAATATGGCTCAGCTTCTCTGCTACATCCAATTTGTAATAGAAATGGCAAGATATGAAATTGAGCCAAATACAACAAAACATAACAGCTACAGGTAATCTGGCAAAGGGCTATGCTCGACTATCAGCTTTTACTTAGAAACCTAGAATTAGTCACAAGGCATGTTACAAAAGAGGTAGTATAAGTATTAGGTATGCATGTCAATAACGTAGATTTCTGCATTGTCATTTTACATTACAACCATAGCTGACCTCTTGTCCAAATCCGAATATTCATGATTTGAATTAAACTTTCTTGTATAAGATTAGAATGTATGCTAGAACATAGTTGTAAACTCATGTTGAAAACCTTGAATTCAGTCCATAACCACAGTAGATGGAAGTCTTTTACAACAGTAACAATGATACTGCACCAGCAAACCACAGATATACAGAATTTACCCAATGCCAAAACTGTATCTCAAAACATTACCATATGTAATCTCCAGTTGGCATTGACTGAAAAGACATACAATGCAACAAAACTGAAATCTAGCGATGAAAATATGAATTATTGCAGTGCAATGTTCAACACAGTAACCAAAGTCTATTACAAGACTTGTTTTCCACATGTTGGAATTACACAAAATAATTTGGAAAAATACTCTTAAAGGCAAAGCCACAGCCTTACATACTTGACCTTTGTTTTTCACAAATAGGCCACAGATGTACAAATTTCTGTGTAAATAAAAGCTTTGTCTGCATGTATAGGGAGTGAAGAAACTACAGACATGGAAACACCTTTTTTTTCTGAAAATGTGTTATTTATCAAGTTCTGCATTTTCACAAAGTTTTATGTTTTGTTATTTGGGTCACAGGAAAAAAACATTGTCTTCAACCATATATTATTTTTAAGAAAAATCTTCTGCAAATTGAATTATTTTGTATCACGCTTGAGCTCAAGTGAGCCCTGTGAGCATAATCAGGTGTTGCACCCTGCATGAGTGTATCCAGCTGACAATGTACTACAAAGTTTGGAAACCTATTGTTTAAGTGAACCGATAACGTAAAACCATTATTGTTGGGATAAAGAACACATATTCAAGTTCATTGAAGGATAAACCAAACGCACCAACTTCAGTGATGGTTACAAGACCTGTAACCAATACTTGCATAAAAAATTACTTATTTAAAATTAATAACCATGCGATAGTGTGAAAACACCGATTAGCAATATTTGTCTATTCTTCATGACATCATGAATGTCAATGGTGCCTCACCATACTGCTTGGCAAGATCTGACTAGTTATTCTAACTTGGTAAAATACTGAAGATTTGATGTCCAGGCTTGTTGGCATCCTGTACAATGTAATATTTTTATTTGTGAGTGGCTGCGTGCCAACTTGAAAAAATGCAAGCATGATTTTGGTTGAGAAACAACTTGCAATAAGCTTTAACTCAACCTCCTGTGACATAACATTTTTGATCCATGTAACATTCTGGTCACAAATCAAATCTACAAATGGCTAATTCAGATGGTTTAATGCAAAATAAATATCAGCATCTGCTGGTGTAACAGAGTTATTTACATGTTACACACATACAAGATGTCATAGCTAAGGTATGATCCATGACTTCCTTGGAGATGTTCATAAAGTGGATGACTACGTTGTTGCTAAAAGCACACATATTTTACAAGCAAGACTAAACAGTAATTAAATAAATTTGCTAAGTACCTATTGCAATTTTAACATTTTCAATATGTCATTTAACACCTTGAATCAACACATTTTCATGCATTTATTCAGGGGTGCACATCAGAATATAGCCTGTCCATCAACTTATTCAAATGTCTGCATAATACAAGTCTTTACTTTATTCCACAATGCAATGCTTCTACATGAGCAATTGCAGTAGATACTTATGCATTATTTCAGTGCTTGTTCATTTATGATTTTGTCTGCACATTCTAGTTTCCAAGCAATGCATACCTCATGTTAACGATTTGTTTGTGTTTTGGCATGTTTTTACTAACCTTTCTGATATGGACTTTGAGTGAGAAAAAAACATGTAACTAGACACATACAATATATGAACAGACTTATTCCTGTTTTGAAAAATAAATAATATATTTCCTCAATTATCATTTCCAAAATAAATTTGTGTGATTTTGGATGCTTATTTAATGGATGGATCACATAAAGGCTCAAGTCAACTTGTATATACAGATTGTCTTCCCAGATCAGGTGATGAGTTTTTATTCTAATCTTGCTTTACCTTTATGTACTCTTAGTTCATACCAGTTGTAAATGATTATGATTTTAATTTCTTTATTTGATTTCACATTTTGGTTACTATATTTCTTTGGCCCATTTGTTCCTTTGGTAGCTTTATTTTTATTGGATTCCTCTTTGCTATTTTAGATTTGATTCCTAGTAATATGTTTTTAAATTTTAAACTTTTTTAATTTGTTGTCTGATGAAGCAAATTTTTTAAGTATTTCATTTATTTTCAATTTTGAATGCTTTGTAAGTTTGTTCTGTCATTTTGTGTTGGCATGTTTACCTCTTTCTTTATTTCAAGTTGTTTTGTCTAATGTTTTTCAACTTATAAGCATGTTGTTGTAGTGTTTTAGTTGACTGCCATGTAGTAGCAGGTGCGGACACAGCCAGTGAGATTAGAGGGAGCACTTTCAGCAGTATTTGGTAGGCATGTCTCATAATGGCTTCGTTACTGTAAGACAGACAAAGTATACTTCACAACACTGCTGTGACAAAACAATGGACGACAAAATAACAATAAATCGCATAAATGTTATTTTCCCAATCGTAAAAAATTATGGAGAATGAATTTACTTTCGTATGTTTTAGGCAGGACGGTCACCCAAATCACTCCTCTATGGATCTGCAAAATACCTTGAAGACATTATAATCACAACATCATTTGTCTTGACCATTCGAATGGCATCAGTGTTGAGGTGTCATTTACAAAACCTCAGGAGTTTCCATCTGCATTGTGTTGAGATCTCTTGAACATGTCCTAGTAGCTGAGAAGATGATCTATTTGTTGCTTCGCTTGTTCTATGTCATAGTCACTTTTTTATTTTGGTCAATTTTGTTAAGTTTTGTGGGGTTTTAATGCAGCTTTGCTATGTAACAGGTTTTGGGTTTTGCATTTTTTTGGTGATTCCGCTTGTTTATAGCCCATAGCCAGTCACAACTATCTCTACACTCACTGCATGTCTGTGTCATTGTATTTGTACAAGCATGTTATATTACTTGACATTTTCTATACATCTACCGTTATTTTTGTTGTCACTGTGCACTTGATTGTTTCTTTTGGTAAGGTGCTCTCTAGGTAACCTATTCCTATCATATGCAATGTGTATACTGACATTGCATTCTTTCAGTAAGAGCTGCTACCTTTATTGTTTGTGGGTTTTATTTAATTTCATTGTATAGTTCATGCACTTCACAGATCTGATGATGTTTAACCAGTGGATTAAACAAACTCTGATAAGAGTGTAGTGTCTTGATCCTTGGCTACAAAATGATTCCTTTTGACCAAGTTTGCGTGACTTTGTCACATAAACAATTTATGTTCACTTATCTTTAAATTTGGTTTACATTTCATTAGACACACCTTGTTTGGAGTCTCATGAGTGGTCAGTGGTATGCATTTTCTCTTGCTTGCACCAGGGGCATGAGACTACTTTTATAGTTAATGCTTTATTGGTGACAAGTCAATGGAAGCATAATGCATTAACCCACTGCATGCACCCACTCACCAAAGCCATTCACACGGCTAGACAGGCCAGGAGCATTTGGTGTGTGTAAGCGTTTTAAGATTTTTCATAAGCAAGGCTACAAAGAGAATCAGAAGGGCCTTGAATGTGCATCTCAGCCATGCAAAGTCCAGCTTTAATGTTTAGATCAGCTTCAAGGAATAGTTTGATGAAAATGCAAGCTGTATTATACATACAATTTTGTGAAAAGTTTTTGATTCTTCTGAGACAACACAGTTAGTAGACAATTGTATTTTCACTCCTAATGAAAACAAATCTGTTCTAGAATTCCAAATTACTAAAATAATTGAGTAAAGGGTCTACGCTTTTGTATTTTACTCCAACTTTCAAATGTTTGGCCAGATGAACAATTTTTAGCTCAACTCCATCACTGCAAAATTTAACAGCATATTATTTTGCAACAAGGTGAACTTTAGCTTTGAAGCAAGCTTTTTAAGGAATCTGCCTGGAATTGCATTGAATCTTTTTGCAACGATTAAAGTTTGATGTATCATGCAACAGAGATGGTCACGGCAGTGATGCACACAAGCGAATCATATTGCAATTTATTTGCACAATAAAACTAATTTCACGTATTTAACACATCTTTAGTTCTGCACAGCCAGTATAAAAGTTACTATCGAATGCTTACATTGAAACAAATTCAGAAAAAACATGTATAATTGCCATGATTCACTTGTGTGCGTCACTGCTGTGACCATTACTGTATCTGATTCTGAGGTAAATTTTGTAATGAATATAATAAAATGACATATCAAATGTTTATGTAAACTTGTAATGACTTTTAGAGCAAGTGATTGTTATGAGGCTGAAATTGACTGATGCACTCATAATTTGACACTTATATTTAAAGCGTAGTTTTACGTGAAATCGATTTCCTATTAAAAATTTACTGATCGATTCCTTCCTTACATCCATCATGGAAAGTACATACTTGAATAGAGATATGTGCAAGTTTGAATCATCGCAAAAAGATGAAAGCAGAGCCCAGTTGACTGATTTCTCGAAAGCATACAGAAACACTATTGCTTTTAAGTGTTATATTTCAATATTTGCATACCTAATAGCATGTTAACCACAATCTTAAATTATTCAGCCTACATTTAGTATTTCAACATCATTTTGTAATATTTTTTTAGTATTTCAACATCACTAAACATCGCTATACACTGAAAAGCTTGTAAGTTTAAACTATGAGAGACTTAAAAAATATTACTGTTAGCATGACTTTAGGCAGCTTTGTTCATTTTTTTATTTGTTTTGAATGTTTGAATGACACAATTTCTTTTATATTTGGACAAAGCAGGGTGGTTAAGTGCATTGTTCATAAATTTTTCTTAATAAAAATGTAGTCATAAAGTCAAAGCAAATAATTTATTGCTCTTAGTTTAAGCTAGTAGACTTTTCTTCCATATCAAAATCATTAATACACGAAATAATGAGAATCATACTCAAGTGTTCATTGTCAAAAACTTTCTGCAACAGGCATGTATCAACGCAAGCAAGCGTACTATTGCCATAGCCTGTAAGAGAGTTTTAATGATATAAGAACCAAAAACATATTTTGTTCAAGTTTTTATTAATGCAGCATTAAAAAAAGGACAGCATGATACACTAGCACACTATAGTTACTTACATACATACAGCTAGTTGGTTTGATAAACCACTTTCATTTTGTTACAAACAGCCTGTATTGTTTCCTCATTGAGTCATTCACACCAAATACTGTATTACTTACAAATGCAGTAGCTTCTGTTATCTCATCTGTACTTGCTGCAATTCATTAAAAATGTCTTATTTACGGTATGTATTTGTTTTACTTATAATCAAGGCCCATATCAAATGATTTAGGAGCACTATACAAGAAATACAAAATAAAACGCTTTAACCAGCAACACATAAGCAGAAGTAAAGTAACACACAGAGGATGAGCTTTGTAAGGCAATTGCAACGCTGCAACTTTCAGCGTTGAAATTTTCTATAGCCTGCTACACCGTTATTGAAAGTAGTACGACTAGCTGAAACTGTCAAATACTCCATTCCACTTTACTGCAGTGTTCAATACAAAACAAACTCGAGCGAAATTACTCTTTTCCGAATCAAATCAATACCTGCACTGCCGTAGCCCGACCAAGTAAGAGCAATACTACTGAATACAGTAGTCGTGGGTGGTTCTCGCACTGTTGTTGTATTCGCATCTGAAGTAATGCGTCATCACATCAGCTGCCTAACAGCTGATTGGTTCTGCTGCAAGGTGAAAACCTTGCAGTTATGCGTTTTCTTCGTTTGTTGGACTTCCAAATCAGTTACTTTGCAGAAAAATATTAAGAAGTCCAAACCATACTAAATGTTTATTTCATCTCAGATTTTTACCTCGTTAGTATGCCTGAAGGGTCAGTTGTCTGTCGTGCATGTTTCGCTTCGATGCTTTTTCAGAGTTACAAGGTCTTGTTTTGTGGCACCAGGTAACCTTCGAGAAACAGTGCCAGCCGGTGCGTGACTCTGATTGGCGTGTTTTGGCATGTTTGCACATTGCTGGCGTGCTGTTTTAACCGAGCTTGGGCTAACAGCAGGGTTGCGACACTGGCCGTTTTGCGGCCAAAGAAAATTGGCCGTATTTCAAGTTGGTTGGCCGTTTTGGCTTTTTTGGCCGTTTTTTAAAGGTCGTTTCGCCGAAAAATTTTTCTGTTGGCCGTTTTTGAAAATATGTCTATATTTAAAGGTTTGAGTTTAAGTTTTAAGCCAAGAAGGTTAAACTCAAACTGTCAACAACAATGAACACCTTTATTTGAAAGTCTGGTCCTCTGTGTGTGCGTTTCGCCCTGTATAGTGAATTACAAGTGAAAGCGAGGCAGTGTGAGCGTGCGATTGTGCTTGCTGCGTTGTGCAGACCTTGCAGTATGCAGGCCAAGCCATTGTGCGTGTGTGTATATACCTGTTTTAAACAGGTACTATAAACAGTGTTTATCGGTGGTTCATGGCTTGTAACAGACCATAGGAACAGTGTTGCCACTGCTAGTTTTTTTTCACTAGATCTGTTTTTTTTTCTGTTTGTTCAGGGGTTTTTATTAAAAATCTGGGATTTTTTGACTCTGGTCAAATTTTAGAAATGTGTGCTCTGTTACTGTATTTTCGATTCAAGAATACAATAGTTTCACAGGCGTAATAGCCCATGTGTGCAATCAGTAGCCAGACAGACGGGTAGGGCTAGGCTTAACGAAATTGTTTGAAATATATTGGTTTACAGATTAAGCATTGACAAGGCATAGGTTGTTGCGATCGGAAATCCCGAGCGGCATGTGCACAGAGCTTCGCACCGTAGCAGCAAGCAACAATAGAGATCACCTGACAAGATCACTCTATTATTGCTTGTTCGTGCCACATACATAATGGTGTTATTCTGCACGCACATCCCGTTCGTGGTGAATCACACAATCAATACAATGCCACCGGAGAGGTTGCAACAAGGTCAGCACTTTAAATCTATTGCTGATATATCAAGGGCTGCTTGTGTATGATTTTGAAATGCTTTTTTTTTGTTTGAAGATGCTGTGGTTGAGAATCTTCTCATTGTTTTACAGGCGCGTTGTGATATGATTCTTATGAATGTGAAATTTTGAATGTTACATTAGTAGTCAAATATTGTTATGAATGCAATGATTAGGGTGAAAGATAACTGTAAGACCTTGAATGTATCATGTGCGGTACAATACATGTTTCAATATGTGCATTTAAGTAAAAGTAAAGGAAAACATTAAACGTTATTTCAGAAAAGATCTCACTAGCCTTTTTTATGTTACTTCATACATTTGATTTGCTGTTAGCCTATTTGTAAATTGTCAGTGTGTTTGAAATAGACTTGAACTTGTTAAAAATATGATGCAAATAATACATATTACCTTAGTTTTGATGTGCAAGTACCAGTAGCATGCATTTCAAGTTCAGTTTTGACTTTTTTAAACGTTTTGTATGTCTGGGTTTTTTATTATTTTCTGGGATTTTTTCAAGGTAGATTCTGGGGTTTTTCTTTATAGCAGAGTGGCAACACTGCATAGGAATAGTGTAGGGTTGGTATGGCTTATGACAATACATATGGTTGGTATCGTGTGTAACCAAACATACTCCTCATATGTTATCCTAATACTGCTATTGCTATCTGGACGGCCTGTCACAACACAGGCCTTTTGTTATTATCAGTGTTCACAGTTCGTTTTATGTCGCTACTATTATGTTTTCAACAAACTCCATGCTAAGTGCCAAGTGGGGCTTTCACTCAGGCAAATTAAGTTAACCTTTTGAAGTTAAGTGTTTCTTAATTTCTGAATGATCTTAGAAACATGCCATATCTTTTTTTAACTGTGAGATTTTGTAGCGACACACAACTTAGTTTCTGCCTAGCTGAGATTATTTTCTTGCTGCCTATGGATTCAAGTGCGGGCTATTTAGCATTATGTCTTATGACCACAATCCCTGTGTTTTTTATGAATTGGCTATTCGTTTTTGGGTCATTCCATGTCAGGTGATTCAGCAAAATGGTGATTTTTCATCTGACCCTCACCAAAATTCACGAAATTTTATAAGAAGGGGAAAGATCTCAGGCTTCTGAGCTCAACAAAGTTGGAATCTTTGTATCGAACCTGCATTTCCAAAATTATGAGTGTTTGAAATTTTGATGTTTTTCAAGAGGATTGGACCAAAAAATTATTAGAGTTTTGCTGTTGGAACCTCAACTGATTGTCACTCCTTTATCTCTGAATCTTTTCATTCAATATTTTGCAGTAAAGTGGAAGGTTCCATGCTGAACAAAACAACACAGAAAGCTCTTCATTGGTGACCTTTGAACCCTGGTTGATTGTTGTTATAAGGCAACATGGTTTTCATGTGCATTCAAGCATGGTGATATTTTAAATACCTACAACTCAAATAGTGCAACTTCAATCGACTTCATTTTTTTATGTAAAGGCTGGTGTTATGGAGATACTACTGTATCTTGGTCACCCATGCTTATTTTCGAACTTAACGCAAAAAATTTTATGTTTATACAAAAGTGCAGTGTTGTCCAATACACTGGCACGCGGGCCGCATGTGGCCCGCGGACAGTTATTGTGCAGTCCGCGAATGCTTTCTGAATCGCGTACTTACACAAAGTCTTAAATACATTGTATTAGCCACACAGCCCTTGCAAGTCACACATTACTGAAGTGCATGTCGATTGAATTGAATATATAACTATTTGGGGGTAACAATATCTTTTTACAATTTATGGATGTTACAAGAGCTAACCTAGGCTAACGCTGCAGTACTCTGTGACCACAAAGCATGCGTTTATTTTTTATCTTTGTTGTTAGCATAGACTCTGTAATTGATTTTCGAGTTAGATTAGAAGTGTGTATTGTGGAAGTAATGATGTAATATTTAGTCAAGAATAGCAAGAAATGAGTGTCATGAGAAAAATGTCAGAGGAAAACAGAAAGTCCAGTTCTATCTGGGGTCGTCAATATCAATGGCAAACCACAGTGTCTTGTGAGGTTGCAAGTAATGTCTGTACGGAAAGAGTTTTTATTTAAAGAAGCATTGCAGCATCAAACATGAGAAAACATACGGGAAATACCACGGAAACTCTACAAAAATTCTAGGAAAGCAATTTTGAAATAATTGAAGGGTAACCAGGGGGGCAAACGAGAAATTGCTCCCGCTTGAAAGACTTTACACTGAAGATGAAATCCAGTCACCGGGAGGGCTTGGTAGGCTTGTCACCCCCAAAGCAAACTCCAAGCCCCCCAAATTGAAATGTGAAACACTGTAAATCAGTGGCATTTTTCAAATTTGGATGTCAAGTCTCCCTTGCACGAGCATAAACCCCTCCGCACAAACACAAAGTCACCCTATTAACGACTTTCTGGCTACGGTTCTGTGAAGATGTGATCCCAAAGTTTGTGATTTGCTAAAGTGCTTTCTCAATTATGACGCGATTGAAAAGTGAAACACGAAATAGAATGGCCGATGAAAGCTGCATGCTTGCTTGTGAAAATTAAGGAGGAAATTTGACTTTATAACCAAAACTAAGAAACAAAAAATTGTTTTGTTATTTTGTTGGTGTGTTGTGCATTTTTTCCTGCAGAAAATCTCTATTTTGAGTGCCAAACAAACAAACAGAAAACTTAAAAATTACCCTAAAATCAAAAATTGCGTTAGGTGTGCAGCAAAAATTAGGTCTATTAGAACAGCAAGCCAGTCTTTAATTGCAATGGAGTTCTCTTTGCAGCCCGTAAATTTTCTCTCAAAGCGTAATGTGGCCCTTCATGCTTGTAGTCTTGGACCACCCTGTAATAGGATATATCCATTAAAAAATTTTTTCAATCAAAAATATTTTTTAAAAATATTACCATAAAATTAAAAAACGTAATTTTTAGAATAATTTTAATCTTTTTAATTAAACCTACTATTGTTTTTTAAATTAAATCTATATTAATTTTATTTGTTTAAATAAAAAAAAGTTTTAAATAATGTTTAACAATACAGTTCTTAAGTCTGCTCAATACCCTCAACACAATTTTTCAAGATGATAAACATGTTGAAAAATGTGAAAAAAATTAGAAAAAGGGGTCAATTTCAATATTGCTGATTTTTTTAATTTTGGAATTTAAACAAACATAACATAAATTTACATAGATTAATTTCATGGTCAGGAAAATTACTATTACCATTGTGAATTCTAACATGTAATCAGATTTACAATATACTTAGCAGCAACTTCTTCTTTTTTCTCATTTGTAACTAACTGATTATAATCTTTTTGTCTGGTTGATATTCTTTATAATTCCATTCAAATAAAAACCAGTGTTGCATGATCGAGAGATCTTACTTGATTTGATACAAACATAAATCTTATTTCCATACACATTGACAGTTGTTTTTTCTTCAAATTCACCCATACATTGTCTGATACGTATTTCAGATGGCATTATTTTTGTTTTGTCAAATAATCAGTTTTGTAGTCGAGACTAACCTTAAACCTTTCATACGGAGACCTTGTAAAAACTTCAAGACCGAAATTCAAAATTTCAAAATTTGTGCAATTTGCTGAAATTTTTAAAAAAATTATCATCACTACTTTTAAGTTTTTTCACATTTCTGGCATTTTTCCAATCTGTTTTGGTTGTTTCTTACTTACTGAATTTCAGAAGTTGTGCAAAGCCATATCCTCGCAATATCTGCAGTTTTAAGATAACAGGCTTGTGACCGAGACCTGTAACCTTTGAGATCAAGATGAGACCTGAAACCTTCAAGACCAAGACTGAGACTCGCAAAAATGGTCTCGAGACCAAGTCTCCAGACTTCATCACTGTAAAGATTCCAACAATGTTGTCGAATCAAAAAAGTTTTAAATGTATTGACTTAGAAAAATTGCTATCTCGAACAATTTTTCATGGTTTCCCTTATGCTTGACATGCATGGTGCAAGCAATTCAACAGCAATGAATATCTCCCCAATATCAACCTCATGTAGTATGCAAGGTGAATCAGCAGTTAACTATTTATTTTGTGTCCATAGACAATTAGCTGCATTAACAGAGCTAATTTCCTCAAATCTCTTCATTATCTTTGTTATTGATCTTGAAGAGACATGGTAGTAGCCATGGACTGATTTTGGCCATGGTTTTCAATAGACCAATAAGGTAGTTCTGTTAGTATCCAGCAAAAACCATCTTTTTGTGGTCGAAAAAAATGAAGAAATTGCACTGGGATGCATAAATTGTATTGAAGCATACTTGTTCCTGGTAAACATCTAGCAGTATGGCAGTGTACTATGTAGTGTTATACACAGCTGCAACAATTTTTTTTCTAACGAACGGGATTGAGTTGATAATTAGTTGAAGTTTGCACTACTAAAGCATAAGTGCAAACAGGACTATTCCTTTCATTTTATTTTGTTGGATGAATTGGATGAAAGTGGCTGACGTTTTGTGTACACTTGGTAGCATAAGATTGGTAAAATGAAGCTACATTGCCTCTAGCAAGAGTTGCAAATAGTTTGACTTGAAAACTAACATAAAACCCTTTGCGGGCCACAAAAAATAATAATCTCAATAAAAATTCTCTTAACTGATTAAAGTGCTAAGTTTTCTTTCCAATGAAAATTGCTTCGCGGGCCACTCCATAGGGCCTTGCGGGCCACGGTTTGAGCACCACTGCTCTAGTGCATATATTAATGATGAGTCAATATCCCCTTTGTTACATAAAATGATGAAAAGCATATCGAATAGGTAATTAAGCAAAGGTTTCCTGAAACCAAAAAAATCTTCTGCTCTAGAGCTTTCAAATAAAACAAGAATCAACTTCATACCAGTTGACCTTTTTGAGTTATAAGCAATTGAAATATGGTCATGCATGAGCGCACACAAAAACTATGTCTGACTTGACCTTGATTTACATAACTTCAAAGGTCATAAGGAAAAGGGCAATGATCGATGTTTAATAAACACTCCTGACAATTTCTCAAATTCTACTGGTCCGATTTAAAAAATTCAAGATGTTTTGAAATCAGAATGATGGGATCTCTGCTTATGAAATTTCATGGATTTTGCTCATGGTCAGATATATAGCTCTGGATCGCCTGACATGGAATGATCCTTTTAGAACCAATCCACGTTCAATTTGAATGGCTCATACCATCATGGAATCCTAAGTTATTAGATCAAAAAAGTCAAAATTTATCATTCCGTCAAAATTTATCATTAGGTCAAAATTTTCTTGCAGCACAGTTTTTTTTCTGTTTATTGAGATTTTATTGAAACGGCAACAACAGATAGTGACATGCTTTTATAAGTTTAGTTGCAATCGTGTAATAATAATGGGCTTGTTGCAATTTATGACGTAAAAATGTTGTTTTGACCACTACTGGACAATTGAATATTATGTAGGATAGGCGTGGTGGGCAAGAAATGTGGTCTTACAGTACTTGTTTCTTGTAAATGCTCAATCCATTACGCATATAGTGTTTCAGCTTTATGATGTTCTCAGGTTTGACTCTACTATAGTTATTAATGTACTGATCAATATACTGTATCATCCCCAAAGTTCAACAACCAATTTTTTCTTTTTATTTCCAAGCAGGAGGCATAAATGTGCTTCTGCGTTAACCTCAGCACCAAAGGCTGAATTGCTTTGCAGTTTCAAATGCAGAAAATTTATAGGTCAAAACAAAGTCAAAATTTGTAATTTATTAAGTCAAAATTTTAAGTTTTTAAGTCAAAAAATTTGTTGCCCTACTTGTTACAGTTAACTGCAAGCTCTGCTTTTGAATTGAAGTATTCAAAATTTGAGTGATTATGCTAAAGTAGCTCTTGATTTTTTATGCACTTTTAGTTAGGTGTTTTTGAAAAAGAAAAAACTTTGGCATTTTTCTGTCATAAGTGACAAATTGTGAAAAAATAGTTTTGAATTAATTGCTTTTTGTGGAGGTGCTGCAAGTACACGAGATGTATTTTTATTTGAGTTGTGAGGAGGCAAATATTAATAAATTTGGCTTTGTCAAGTGAAGGGTTTGGCTGTTTTTTGGCCTTTTTTACTGAAGGTTTGGTCTTTTTTGAAAAAAACAAATCTGGCAACGCTGCCTCCAGTTTCAAGGAGCACCTTTGCTGCAATAAGACTTTCAAGGCTAAATGGTATGGTTGAATCATGCATTTTTATGACTCAAATCACAAAATAACATGAATGCAGCAAGATGAAATACAATAACATCAAGGATCACTAGTTGATTATATAGTGATGAAAATATAAAAAATATGAAATTTCAGGTTTCGCAACTTAATAATCATGTTCCAACATGTTGAATCACGAAGGGTTGGCAAAAAACCAACTGGGTAAAGTTCTCAGCCAGTCTCACTACGAGCAGAAACCAAATCTTAATTGAAGACGTTTTACAAGTAATAATGAAAGATATAAAAAGCATCAAATCAACCTCAGGTAAAATAAGCATAAAAACAAAACCAAAAAACAGTGGGGAAAAGCATGCATATGTACACTAGGGGTGGGGTGAGCAACTATAGAGGTAGATAGAAACGAAATTTGTGGCATCAGCACTATATTACAGAATGTGACAAGCATATACAATGAGGATCAATAGGAATTCTGGCAAGATAGCAGGACTTCTTCATGTTATTTTTTGCCAAATTAATAAGGCGAAGATTTCAAAATTTCTGGAATGTTAGACCAAATTTTCGGAACCGTAAAACGAAGTGATGTTCACCTCTATGATCTCACGGACATCGACTTCAGTCTAATTCCTAAACCCACAATTGTCTAAAGCTAAATTACGGAAAATTGTGTTAGTGTCTTGACTTTGACGCTAGTAGCTTTGTGATAGGTGGTGGATGTGTCATGATGTGAATGAATTGTAAATTGTTATTATTTCTAGCACTGTAGAATATGATACTCCCCTCATCAATTAACCGTATTTTGTTTTTCAAGTGCCCAATACTTGTGCTTATGGCTAAACCTTGCATGATCTCTTTCCACCCTTGTCTCTACAACCACATTTGGAGATACTGCGTGTCCTAAGGAACACGCATGCAAGTGTATGACACTCCTTATGGTCCATGGGTCATTGTATTGATTTATAATGATTCATGTTGATTGATAAAAATTGGGTCAATTTAATTTGAACACCAAATTGGAATATGGTGTTAAAAACATCTAGGCTTCTTGTTATCACCATGTACTGAAAGGAATGTTTGCATGAAACCAGCCGGATGTTAGTATTTGTGAAGTTACGTGCAATGAATATGTCACCTGATATAACGTAGGCCTACCTCCAGCAACTGAATGTCTGGGGAAGCAGCCTGAGCCTGCGTTCTTGATGCAGGAGAGGCCATGGACCCCTAGCCTATCAACATATGGAAGTGGCTAGGAAACTGCCTCGCATGACACTGCTCTAATAACACACTGAGTTTGTTACTCAAGCGCCACTGTCATAGCGTAGTGACAGCGTTTTCGTCTGCTATGCCAATAGTTTACAATTTGACTCTCACCTGCCGACTTTGGTGTTGGTAATAGTGCTTGCGTGTTTCAATTCATGAGATTAGTGTTTCTTTACTTTTTTCAAAAGTTTCTAAACTTTAGGGTTGGGGTTAGCGTTAGACATAGGTGTCAGAAGGAGGGGCAGGGCTGTCTGAGGCCTTGCTTGGATTTTGAAAATTGCAGCAAAAAAGGTTATTTTCCTAATTTCCTATGGGAAAAGCTAAATTTAACCACTTTTACTTCCTCCCTACCAACATTTTTTATTAATCCCCTAGTGCCCCCCCCCCTGGATAAAATCCT